>Ga0209381_1000174_pt1 | contig 184672 bp, 160 predicted proteins | sample DewCreD2012metaG_FD_184111 | JGI IMG/M metagenome (GOLD analysis project Ga0209381, IMG submission 184111) | Hot spring sediment bacterial and archeal communities from British Columbia, Canada, to study Microbial Dark Matter (Phase II) - Dewar... ... | reverse complement strand
TGTTCAGGGCTCTGGGGGTTGGAGCCCCCCAGCACAAAGAGCTGGGCGCACAGCCCCTGTAGTGACGACTCAAAAAATGACCTGATTGAAATCATTCAATTTTTAGCTAAAGACTGATAATCTCCGGTGGCCCCTTGAGCTAGCGGTGCTATTAAAAACATTGCACAAAAAAAACTCGTTAAGAGAAAGCTTCTTGTCTTCATAGCTGACCTCCTACTTTTATTTCGCATCATTTTAGAGATGTGACTTAGTTTATACAACAAAAAAAGAATCTCTCGAATTCCTCAGAATATTTCAATTCGTTCTTATGAAAAGTGTTCTAGCCCGGATATTGACGAGGATTCACCTACAGAGATGCCTAGAACTTTGACGGAGGCCTGCTTGCCTGGCCCCTCATGGAGCTTCACTTCCCGTAGATCACCCCTAAGACAACCTCTCCAACTTGTTTGAGGCTCTCGGGGGAGCAGCGCTCAGGGGTGTCCTGGAGAGTGTGCCAGGCAGGGTAGTCCATGTCTATGAGGTTTATGACCGGAATACCCCTTTGCAGAAAAGGCACATGGTCATCCAAGACAGGGGGGCCGGATTCATCCAAGAAGACCCTCACACCAAGTCTTCGCGCCACGGACCAGACTTTCTCTACAACCTGAGGGGCCTTCTCCAGGGAGATGGCCTCCTTTCTTATCCTGAGATCCTTTTTCCCCACCATGTCCAGCAGAATTCCGAAGTCAGGCCTGAACTCGGGGTGCTCTGCCGCGAAACGGCTGGATCCAATGCAGAAAGGGTCCTGGGGGTGCTGAGCTGGTGGAAGGCCTCCCATGTCCTCCATGTCAAAGAGCACTATGTCAACCTGCCCAGGCGGAGGCTTTCGGCCCAGGATGCGGGCCACTTCCAGAAGCACCGCCACCCCTGAGGCCCCATCGTTGGCTCCCGGCACCCCTCGAGACCGGTTGGCTGGGTCGGGATCCATGTCGGCCATTGGTCTTGTGTCCCAGTGGGCGCAAAGAAGCACCCGGCCGGTGGAAGCCCTCTTCTGTGGGCTGGTGGTGGCCCACACATTGGTTCCCTGGACCCGGCCCAAAAATACGCTCTCATAGGTGAAATTGTGGTGGCGCACCCCTGGCAGGTACCTCTCCAGCTCCTGGGTGATGTATTGAAGGCAACGTCTGTGGGGCTCGGTGCCGGGCGACCTGGGGCCGAAGCCGTATTGTGTGAGAAGATGCTCAAAGGCCCGGGCCTCATCGAAGGTGGATTTGGGAAATGGGCCTAGCATGAAAAATAGGAGTGCCCCTGCGCAGATCACAATCACCGGAAGCCCGATCTTGAAAAGCCGCTTAAGAGAGGATCCTGTGGCCCGGTCTCCTCGCTGCTTGCCTCTCGGCTTTCTTTCCCGCGTGGTGCGTGCCATTTCCTTTGCTTCCGGACGGGCAGCTTAGTTGCTATGATGGCTTCATGTCAATGTATTGTTCGGGGGATCTTCCAGGGCATTGAATCTCACGGGGAATAGGATTTTTCTGATAACAAAGGTTGAATTAAGGTCTTGCGGAATTCCCTGAGCCCCGGGTAGCTTGGCCCTGGTTAGAGAATAGAGGTGGAATGTGAAACGATTGGTTTTCCTTCTGGTCTTCTTGATTGCAGCGGTTTCCCATGCGCAGACACATCAGATCCGCATCCTCCATTTCAATGATTTCCATGGCTTTGCAGAACCCCACCAATCGCTGGGAGCCCAAGAACCCCTGGGAGGAGTGGCCTGGCTTGCAGCCAAAGTGAAGGAGTTAGGCAAGGGGAAGCCTACGCTGTTCTTGGCGGCCGGAGACATGATCCAGGGTGACAACTGGGCCAATCTTTTCAAAGGGGAGTCGGTAATCAGGGTCTTGAATTACATGGGGCTCGACGCCATGGTGCTTGGGAATCACGAGTTCGATTTCGGTCAAGAGGTGCTGTTGGAACGAATGGGGGAGGCACGTTTCCCGGTTCTGGGAGCCAATGTCTCAGGGCTGAAGGGTGTGGTGCCTTATATGGTGAAAGAGGTCGGAGGACTCAAGGTGGGCGTAATCGGGGTGGTGGGAGCGGACACCCCTTTAACAACCCACCCCAGAAATGTGGTTGGTCTTGGATTCTTGGACCCTGCGGAGACTTTGAAAAAAAATGTGCAAAAGCTTTCGGCCCAGGTGGACCTGCTGGTGGCACTCACCCACTGCGGTTTCAAAGAGGACCGGGAGCTGGCCTCCCGCGTGCCTGAGGTGCAGGTCATTGTAGGGGGTCACAGTCACACAAAACTGGACAGACCAGCGGTGGTTGGCGACACAATAATCGTGCAAGCATGGGAACACGGCAAGACACTTGGGATTCTGGACCTTTGGCTCCAAGGAAAGAAGGTTGTTCGCTGGGAGGGGCGCTTGGAGGAGATACGTCCGGATTTGGGAGAGCCGGATCAGGGGGCCAAGGAGCTGGTGGAGCATTACTCAAGAAAGCTCAGGGAACTTCTGGGGCAGGTCATAGGGCATACGCTCGTGGATCTGGATGGAGAAGGAGTCAGAAACAAAGAGACAAATCTGGGCAACCTGGTGGCAGATGTTCTCAGAGAGGTTACAGGCGCTCAGGCTGCGATAATAAACGGTGGGTCAATAAGAAAGAGCATTCCTAAGGGGCCCATAACCTTGGAACAGGTGTACGGGTCACTTCCCTTCGACAACTATGCTGTGGCCATACCTCTCAAGGGAAGCCAGCTTTGGGAGGCTCTGGAGCATGGGGTGAACGGGAGGGGCTCGGGGCGTTTCCCGCAGGTCTCCGGCCTAAAGATTTCCTATTGGGCCTCGGCCCCACAGGGATCCAGGCTCAAAGAGGTGCTGGTGGGAGACAGGCCTTTGGACCTGGAAGCCACCTATGTAGTTGCAATGAATGATTTTTTGGCTGCCGGCGGAGATGGGTACAGGAGTTTCACCGAGGCCATAAGAGAGCATTTTTCTCCTTACTCCGTAGGGGGCACCTTGGTGGCTGAGGGCTTGCTTTTCTCGGAGCCGGGCCGCTGGATTCGTGATCTGGTGGCGGAATATATTCGTCAAAAAAGTCCTTTGGAGACCAAAACGGAAGGCCGGATGGAGGAAAAGAGGGGGCAGTGAGGGTCTTTGTAAACGGAACTCCGGTGGATCTTCTGCCCGGAATGAAAGTCCGCCACGCTCTAATTCAGCTGGGTTTCTTGACACAGGGCAAGATTCTACCCCATCAAGTCCAGGACGAATACGGCAACCTGCTTGGTCTTGAAGGTGCAGTGCATGAGGGCATGCGAATAGTGGTAAACCTGAGCGAGTCTCCCGATTCATCTTGAGATCAGGCTTTATTTCCAATTCATTGGGGTTGTCTTCCTGCCCTTGCTCGTGAGCAATGCGGTTGTAAAAGGCTTATCCCGGCCTCTCCTCGAGACAGCCTAGCCCGGATTATTCTCCAAAGCCCGTAACCTTGGGGGCTCAAGCCCCCAAGCCCCCGGTACGCTTCGACACATTCCGAGTCAAAGCAGAACCAAATCTGGAAACCAAAATCAGGGTGCTTTTGAGCATAGACCGGTTTCTCATAACATGTCATTAAGATAGCCCGCATTATTCGCTGATCGTGAATGATGCGGGCTAGATTAGACCCCGCTTGTGAACAAGGCCATACAGAGCTGCGGGTCCGACTATTCCAAAAAAATGCCGTAAAAAAAGATTGTGGAGGATCTTAAACAGGCCCTTGACAGGACCTTCCTGTTTGCTTACTTTCTGAACAAATCGTTCAATTATTCAGTTAAGGGGGCTGGAATGCTGAATCAGGATCAGATACTGGACCAAGCCCTTGAGCTCATCTCCACTGTGGGCTTGCGCAGGTTCTCGGTGAGCGAACTGGGGGCTCGTCTCGGGGTTGTGAAAAGCGCTCTTTATCATCATTTCCCTGGAGGCAAATCGGAAATAGTCAGGGAGGTTTTCCGACGGGAAGAGGATCGGGTCTTAAGTGCCATGGAAGAGGCCTTGGCCAGGGCCCGGGGTGCCAAAGCCAGGTTGAGGGCTTTGGCCGAGGCAAAACTGAGGCTGGTCAGAGAGCTGGGGCGGCTTTACAGACTCAGGGAAGAGATAGCAGATGAGTTGGAGGGTTTTCTGGTTAGCAGACGAAGGGAGTTTCTCCAAAGGGAACTTGGAGTCATAGCCCGTGTGATCCAAGAAGGGGTGCAGCAAGGGGAGCTCAGACCTGTGAACTCTGAGTTACTGGCCCTGGCATTGCAGGGGGCCCTTCACAATCTGAGCCGTGCCTATGCAGTGGGGGACAGGTCTTTTCCACCCGGGGCTGTAGAGCAGCTCATTGAAGCCGTTTTCAACGGAATAAGGTCTTTGCAACAAGAACAAGAGAGGTGCGGCAATGAGCGAAGTTGAGGAGAAAAGAGGGCCCTTCGGGAAGCTAGGCAGAGTCCTGGGGATCGGATTTCTTCTGGCCGTGATGATTGTGGGAGGGGTCATCTCCGGCCAATGGTTCTGGCACAGACTTACCCATGTGACAACCGATGCAGCTTACGTGAAAGCAGACATGGCTTCTGTGGCCCCTGAAGTGGGAGGAAGAATCCTGGAGGTCTTGGTGCGAGAGGGCCAGAGGGTCACAGCGGGTCAAGCCTTGGTCAGGATCCAGGATGAGGATTTGCACCACAGGGAAGAGCAGGCACAAGCAAAGGTGGCCGAGATGGAAAGGCAAATCCTGCGCCGTCAGGCTGTCCTGGATCGCACCAGAGCCACTGTAAGGGCCTCCATAGAGGCGGCAGAAGCTGCCGTTGCAGCAGCCAGGCAGCAGCTGGCGCGCTCCCAGGCCAACCTCGAGTACGTGGAGGCCCAGGAGCGCAGGATGCAAGCTCTCCTGCTAAGGGATGTAATATCTCGCTCCCAGTGGGATCAAATCCATGCAGGGGCTCAGGCAGCTAGGGCAGAGGTGGCCGCATCCAAAGATCAGGTGGTTTTGGCAGAGGCAAGGCTAATAGAGGCCAAGGCAGCAAGGCACACAATAGATGAGGCTGAGGCGGCTCTGGAGGAAACTCGAGCTGGTATTGAACAAGCAAGGGCAGCCCTGGCCCAGATTCGATGGACAAGGGGTCGCACTGAGGTGAGAGCTCCCATAACAGGGGTGGTGGCCAGGGTTTTCGTTCGGGACGGGGATTTTGCAGTACCTGGAAGGCCTCTTGTGGCCCTCTATGACCCTGCCAGCAGATACGTGGAAGCCCGCTTTGAAGAGAACCGAGTCGCCGGCCTAAGGCTGAACAAGGAAGCCGAACTCAAAGTAGACGCCCTACCCGGGCTTGTGCTCCGGGGCCGCATCCGCCGAATAACACCGGCTGCTGCACAGGAGTTCGCCTTGATCCCAAGGGATGTCACAGCAGGTGAGTTCACCAAAGTAACTCAGAGAGTCCCTGTGGAGCTGGAGATCTTGGACCTGGAGCGGCATCCCGAGGTGGTGCCCGGGCTCTCTGTAGAAGTAGCGGTCAAGAAACAGGAGCCAGAGGGGAGGGGCTCCTGATGAAAGCACCCTCGAAATGGCTTGTGGCCGCTTTGGTGACGGCCGGCATGTTCATAGCCTTTCTGGATACCACCATTGTGGACATAACCCTGCCCAAAATGATGTCCACCTTGGAAGCGGACATGTACGACGCCCAGTGGATAATAATCTCTTATTTCATGGGAGCTGCTGTGGCCATGACCTTTGTGGGATGGCTGGGAGAGGTGCTCGGCCACAGGGACACCTATCTTTCGGGCCTCTTGCTCTTCGTGGGGATGTCGGCCTTGTGCGGGGCCGCCTCCTCCCTGGAGGCCATGCTCGTGTCCCGCTTCTTCCAGGGCGTGGCAGAGGGAATGCTCATCCCTGTGGGCTGGCTCCTTCTAAGTGACGCCTTCCCAGAACAGGAAAGAGGCCTGGCCATGGGAGTCTATGGGGTCGGGGCTGCATTCGCCCCGGCTGTTGGGCCCTCCCTAGGAGGACTCATTACCGAGCAACTCACATGGCGATGGATCTTTTACGTAAATGTGCCCATAGGTCTGCTGGATGCCATACTGGTGATATGGCTCCTGGGAAACAGAAGAGCCCCCCGGCGACTCCCCTTGGATGTGGTTGGGGTTTTGTTGCTGTCTGTTGCCCTGAGCTCCCTTGTGGTTTTCGTATCCAAGGGGCAAGAGAAGGGATGGCTCCAGTCCGACTTCATATTGCAGATGGTGGTAGTGTTCGCGGTGAGTTTCATCGCGTTTCTCTTCTGGGAGGTTTTGGCCCCTTGGCCTGTCATTCCAAGGAGCATCTTCGCCAGAAGAGAAGTCCCACTGGCCCTTATTGCCTTAGGACTCAACTCCATGGCAGCCTATGGGGTCTATCTGCTCCTGCCAGTATTCCTGCAGCGACTAAAAGGCTACACCACCCTGGATTCAGGCCTAATAATGCTGCCTGGCTCCATAGCCTCCGCCGTGGCAACATTGCTGGGTGGGGCCATGGCAGACCGCTTGAGGCCTAAAATTGTGGCCGTGGTATTCCTCTTGGCTGCAGCATGGGCTACATGGGTCTTCAGGACAGGCTACTTTGACCCGCGTTCGGCGGTTGTGTGGGACAATCTGTTTTGGGGGTTTGCCATCTCCGGAGCCTTCGCCCCCCTGAGTTACCTGGTGTTTGCATCCTTGAGGGAGGAGGAGTTTCCCTACGGCTCCATGCTAATAAATGTGACCAGACTGGTTGCCGGATCCATAGGCACTGCACTTTCCACCAATTTACTCACATCCCGGCAGAACTCGTTTTACGATGCCATCTCCAGCAGGATAGAATGGGGTTCCCATGCCGGGAGGGAGCTTTTGGAATCCCTAGGATCCTGGCTTGCCCCCCTGGATCAGCAGAGCTGGTTTGATCCCAGTGCCACATCTTTAGGCTTGGAGACGGGAAGAAGGCTGATCCAGGCAGTGGCGGGGGCAGAGGCCTTCACCGCCACATACAAACATTTGGCTTTGCTCTTGCTCCTAGCTGCTGCAGCCGTTTTGTTTGCCAGGAACCTGAAGCCTCAAGGCCCTGGGCCGGCACATTGAGGAGCTGCTTGAAAAAGGGGGTCCTATGCTGGGAGCCGTGGCAGGAGACATAATTGGCTCGGTTTACGAGGTGAACCCTATCAAGACAAAGCAGTTTCCCCTTTTTCATCCCCTTTGCAGGTATACGGACGACACAGTGCTGAGCTTGGCCGTTGCCAAGGCCCTGATGGAGGACCGGGACTACGCCCGTTGCCTTAGGGAATTAGGCCGGCTTTATCCAGGGGCAGGCTACGGAGCAGCCTTTTTCAAATGGCTTAACTCATCCAATCCTCGACCTTACGGGAGCTGGGGCAACGGTGCTGCCATGAGGGTCAGCCCTGTGGGGATGGCCTTCCAAACCGAGAAGGAGGTCCTGCAAGAGGCTGCCCGCACGGCCGCTGTAACTCATGATCATCCAGAGGGGATCAAAGGTGCTCAGGCCACAGCCCTGGCCGTGTGGTTGGCTCGAACCACCCAAGACAAGGAGCTGATCCGCAAAGAGATATCCTGCCGCTTCGGGTATGACCTGGGAAGACGCCTGGATGATATCAGGCCCTTGTATTCCTTCGATGTCTCCTGCCAAGGCACTGTTCCTGAGGCCCTGATCAGCTTTCTGGAGTCCGACTCCTGGGAGGACTCGGTCAGAAACGCCGTGTCCCTTGGAGGCGACAGCGACACCTTGGCCTGCATTGCCGGAGCCGTGGCCGAGGCTTACTACGGCCTTCCGCCTCGTCCTGTTCTGCAAAAGGTGAAAAAAATTCTCACACAGGAGCTTTGGGAGATACTGTGGAGTTTCTACCACCAGTTTTCCCCGGCCCTTGCCACAGAGCTTGGAGACACTGATGATTAGCCCGCATTATCTACCATGAGTGGACAATGCCGGCTAAAACCTCTGAGCCCTGCCTCCCAAGGGGTCTTCTCATCCGCCAGCATAGATGGGCACCACTCTGATCTCGTCCCCCTGGCTCAAAGCCTCTTTGAGAATAAGGGAACGTGGTTTGAGCCTTCCGTTTTTCAGAAACAAAAGCTCTTCTTTCAAAGCAGAGCTTCCTGGGTCAAAAAGCAGCTCTTCTAGCCTGGGATTCCCCTCTGCCATGGCCTGCAGGAGCTCCCCCAGGCTGGTGCCTTCTGGAACCTCCGCCTCTGTTTTGGAACGAAGAGGTGAGAGGATTTGAAACTCCTCTCCCAGCTCCTTTTCCGTTCCAAGCCAAAGCTCAACTTCCACCCTTATCACTTCTTCCCGGTCCCCGAGAGCTCCTCCCACCACCGCCTGATTCCCAATGCTTCCAGTGTATTGGGTAAAGGCCAACCTGTGGAGGGATCCCAGCCCATCTCCTCATGGTAGAGCTGAACCATCTCCTCCCAGCGGGCCATTATGTTTCTGCCTTCTGCAGGACCATCTTTGGGAACCGAGCCGTAACGTTGAGATGGGCGAAGTTGGTCGATTTTGAGGCCGTTGGAAAGATTAAATAGCCTCAGAGCATTTACAGCCCTCAGACCCACCTTAAAGGCATCCTCCAGGGTGAAGTTCCAACCTGTGACTGCGTTGAAGGCCCGAAGGGTAAAACCAGGATGCATTGAGGCCAGCCTGCAGATTCCCACACAGTCATCGAATTGGCGGATTCCGTTGAACCTGGCGCAGCTCCTGGCCACCTCCAGATGCTCGAAAGGATCATCCAGTTCTTTCATCCCCACAAAACCTGCATGGATACCTCCGAAAGAGCTCTCTATGGTGGAGGTGTTGCTCACACAGGTATCAAAAAGCTCGGTCCATCGCCCCCTGTGATCATGTCCCCTTGGGCTGGCCCCTTGCATGGTGTGGATGGCCCATTCTTGCGGCTCTCCACCAAGCCTTTTTGCAGCCCTCATAACCCCTTCGGCAAGAAGCTCCCCCAAAAATCCCTGCCTTCTGGAAATGCGAGCTAGAAGCTCCCTGACTGCCTCCACATTACCCCAGTTCAACTCAAGCCCTTCTGTCTGGGAGGGATCTAATCGGCCTTTCTCGTAACATTCCATGGCCCATCCCACGCACCAAGAGGCCTCGTTGCAATCCATCCCCAGTCTGTCCACCTCATGGGCCAGGAGCACGGCTCCCCCCAGATCCGTGTTACCGATCTGAGGACCCCAAGCTGCTATCTGTTCATATTCAGGCTCCTCGGCCGTAAAACCCTTGCAAGGGCCTTCTGTGACCGTGACCTCTTTCACGTGGGCCATACGGCACTTGAAACAGGGCCTGGAGCGAACTTGGAAATGGGAACGCAGGTATTGGCCGTTCATCCTCTCATGTTCTTGGAAGATGTTTGTGGTGTAATTGCGAACCGGAAGGGCTCCTTGCCCATATATGGTAGAAAACCCCCCGCCTGTGCCCCACTTGTAAAAGGGGCCGAACTCTTTCATAAAAGAGAAGCACTCCAAGCCGGCCTGTTTCAACCCGGCCGGATCGGCCACTGAGAAGCCCCTGGGCGCATTGTGGGCCACCAGGGCCTTGAGCTTCTTGGCCCCCATCACAGCACCCAGGCCGTTGTGAGCGGCCACATGGCCGCCATCACCCACTATTGCCGCATAGCGTACCAGATTCTCGCCGGCCGGGCCTATGGCGAAAACACTTACCTGAAGTCTCTTGGCACCGAGCTCTTTTCGGATTTCCTCCTCAGTTTGATCCACAGGAAGCCCCCAGAGTCTGGATGCGTCCTTGAGAAAAGCCCTTCCCTCCTTGATCTCCAGGTAAACAGGCCTCCGAGAACGCCCCTGGATGATCACCCCGTCGAAACCGCAGAACTTCATGTATGCCCCCATGAAGCCGTTGGCCTGGGAAGAGCCTGCCATATTGGTCATGGGACCCTTGGAAACCACGTTGAATGTGGCCGCCCCCCCGAAACCAGAGCCCGCCACAGGACCGCTGGTCAGGATCAAACGGTTCTCCGGGTGGTCCCAGGAGACTTGAGGCCCAACTTCTTCCAATAAATACTTGGCGCCCAGGGCGACCCCTCCCACCCATAGCCTGAGCTCATTCTCAAGTAATTCTTCAGTCCAGATCTCTCCACTGCCCAGATCCACTCTGAGAAGCTTTCCTAGGTATCCTGGGGGAGCCATTGGGCACCTCCTACTATCACTCTAGCCCGGATTACTCTCCAAAGCCTATAACTTTGAGGGCTCAAGCCCCCAAGCCCCCGGTACACTTCGAGATGTTCCGACTCAAAGCACGACCAAAGCTGAAACGGAAAGGCAGGGTGCTTTTGAGTATAGACCAGCTTGTCCAAATATATCATAAAGATAGCCCGCATTATCCACTGATCGTGAATAATGCGGGCCAAAGGAATGAGCAAACGGGTCCAGGGGCACCGAATCCAAGACTTCCAACACAGACCGGGCAGAACTCAAGGGGTGGGGCCTGTCTCTCTCATTTCAGAGAAAACTTGAAATCCGCGGAAAAACCCCTCAGGAAAGGGCCGCCTTTTCCTTCCTGTACACGTAAACAGGCTCCTCTTTGCCTGTTATTACCCCGGGGGTAATCAAGCACTCAGCAAGACCCTCCAGGTCAGGCAGGTTGTACATGATGTCCAACATTGCCTTTTCCAATATGGTTCTTAGACCTCTTGCACCGCTCTTCCTTTGAATGGCCTCTCTGGCCACCGTGACCAGCGTGTCATCCAGGAATTGAAGGTGGACACCTTCTAGGTCAAAGAGGGCCTGATACTGCTTCACCAGAGCGTTCTTGGGCTCTTTGAGGATCCGCACAAGGTGTTCCTCGGTAAGTTCGTCCAGAACCGCCACTATGGGCAGACGTCCCACGAACTCGGGAATCATCCCAAACTCTATGAGATCCTCGGCCCTCACTTCGTGAAGCGGAAGCAAGCCCTTAGGTGTTCTTTCCTTTTCTGCCTTGAAGCCCAGTGCGCGTTGCTGGATCCTGCTTTGCACTATTTTTTCCAGACCTACGAAAGTCCCGCCGCAAATAAAAAGGATTTGTGTGGTATCCACCTTGTGGTATTGGCCTTTCATCCCCTTGGGATGAAGGTGCACGACCGTTCCTTCCAGCATCTTGAGAAGGGCTTGCTGCACGCCTTCACCCGAGATGTCCCTTCCGTTGGCAGAGTTAACGGTGCGCTTGGCTATCTTGTCCGCTTCGTCTATGTAAACTATTCCCTGCTGCGCCCGCTCCTCGTCAAAGTCCGCGTTTTCCAGCAAGCGCATGATTATATCCTCGACATTCTCCCCCACGTACCCGGCTTCGGTTATGGCTGTAGCGTCTGCGATGGCAAAGGGAACCTGCAGGATCTTGGCCAAGGTCTGGGCCAGGAAGGTCTTCCCAGAGCCTGTGGGCCCGATGAGCAGAATATTGCTCTTTTCCAGTTCCACACCTTTGAGAGTCTTTCTGGCCTGCAATCTCTTGTAATGATTGTGCACAGCCACAGCAAGAGTCTTTTTGGCCTCTTCCTGGCTGATAACGTACTCGTCCAAGGCCTTCTTTATGCGAGAAGGCTTGGGGAAGCCGCCCGTTCGCTCGGCTCGGAATTCCTCGGCCAATATCTCATTGCAGATTTGCACACACTCGTCACAGATGAAGGCCTCTGTCCCCGAAATGAGCTTTCGTACCTCGCTCTCGCTCTTGCGACAGAAGGAACAGTGTAGGCCGAGATCCTCGTCGAACGGTGTCCTTGGCATTAATTCATCCCCCGGCTGCGATCAATTCCCGGTATCAGTCTTGTTATAACACAGTGAACCTTTCAAGCAAACCCCTGCTCATTTCTCATCGACCAAAACACAGCAGGACTTTAGCTGCTCAAAGAAGAAGCTTTCCCGACTCGGAAGGATCGTAACCCCCCAAAGCTCTTACCCTCTCTCTGAACTCCGGGCTTCTTATGACCTCCAAGAGCAAGCTTATCCCCTCGGTTTCAAAGAATTTATCCGGGATTACCAGATCGTACCTCTCTGATTTAACCGGAATAAATTCCAAGTCCAAAGCTCTGGCCGCCGCCAGAATCCCCATGCCTGCATCTGCTGCGCCGCTGGCCACGGCCACGGCTACGGCCATGTGGGTATACTCCTCTTGATCGTAACCCTTGATGCTCTTTGGCTCAATGCCCAATTCCCTCAACTGAAAATCCAGCAGCACTCTTGTCCCGGAACCTGCCTGCCGATTCACGAAGCGAACTCCCGGTCGGGTTAGGTCTTCCAGCCCCTTAATGCCCAAGGGATTCCCGGGGGCCACCATGAGACCTTGTTGGCGGTGCACAAGATGAACCATCCTGACCTTGCTCCCCTCAAGGTATTTAGCCACATAACTGAAGTTGTAGTCTCCGGTTTCAGGATCCAGCAGATGGGTTCCAGCCAAATGGGCCTGGCCCTTCCTTATAGCCATTAAGCCCCCAAGACTGCCTACATTGCTGGAGGCCAGCCCGTAGCCTGCTCCAAGGGCTCTGAGTCTGTCATGTATCAGGTCCAGGGTTAGGTCATGGCTTCCTATGGCCACAAGGGTCCTTGCCACCTCTTCGGGAGTTCTGAGGAGTTCCACCTCCACCTCTTCCCCCTCGGCCACTCCTTCCACATGTTCAGGAACCCTAAGAATTCCATCCGCTCTGGTAAGAGTGGTTATGGAGCCTGCTGCACGGGGAAGGGCAGTGGCCGCCATTCGCCCCCCCACCTGGCCCAACCTCACCCGGACAAACTCCTTCATGCCTATCCGTGAGGTTATCTTCCTTGATACACGGGCCGGAATCCTGGGCCTGAAAACGGGATCCACTCCCAAGAGTCTGGCCAGAAGGGGGCCCACTATCTGCTCGCATGAAACCACTGCGGAAACAGGGTACCCCGGATTGCCTATGACGGGTTTCCCTTGGATCACGCCTAGCACGGTGGGTTTCCCCGGCATCATGGAGATTCCGTGCACCAACAGCTCGCCCAGCTCCTCTATGACGTTAGCTGTCACATCCTCTGAGCCGGCCGAGGAGCCCGCGTTGACTACCAGCACATCGAACTCTCGCAAAACCTCTTTGAGGACCCCTTTTAGCTGCTCCGGGTCATCCCTCACTATGGGGAAGCGCACTGCCTCCCCACCCCACTGCTCCACCAGGGCCCCCAGCACCACGGTATTGAACTCGATGAGCTTCCCCGCGGCGATAACCCCCTCTTTTTCCCAGACCTCCCACTCCAGGAGTTCCCTGCCCGTGGGGATAAGGGCTACCTTGGGTTTGGGCCGCACCCATACTCTGGTGACCCCGGCTGCCAGCAGAGCACCCAGATCGTATGGAGTGAGTCTGTGGTTTTGGGGGAACAGCAGCTCAGTGGCTACTATATCCTCGCCCACCCGCCTCACGTTCTGCCATGGGTAGGCCGGCCGCTCAATCTGGATACTGTCCTTCCCCAGTTCCACCACATCCTCGATCATTATGACAGCGTTTGCGCCCTGGGGGAGTGGGTTGCCTGTGTTGACCGGATGAGCGTTTTGCCCCAGCTTGAGAACCAAAGGTCGGTCGGGGTGGGCCGAGAATGTATCCTCTGCCTTCACGGCAATTCCATCCATGGCAGCCCCATGGTAAGTTGGAGCCGAAAGCCGGGCAAAAACCCCCCGTGCAGTCACCCTCCCCAAGGCCTGTACAGCCGGGACCTCCTCAGGATCCCTCCAGCCCCCCACAGGGAACCTCTCCAGAAAAATTCTTCTGGCCTCATCCAAGGGGTGCATTTTAAGATACACGCGGCGTCTCATGGAAAGCTCTCCACCTCCACCCATTCCCCGCTGTAAAGCCCCTCGCAAAGAGGGTCAATCTTAACCAAGCCTTCTGCCCTGGAAAGGTTTCCTATGAGACCCGAGGAGCCCAGCAGAGGACGAGCCCAGAGTTCCCCTTGCTTTTCCTCGACAACTACCCTTACGTAGTCCTCTCTGCCTTGGGCCGAAGCCAAATTTCGAGTAAGCCTGGCCCTAAAGGGCCTAGGTCTGTGGGGGTAAACTCTCCCACAAAGCCTGTCCAAAAGGGGCCTACCCAGAAGATGAAGGATCACAAGAGCCGAAACCGGGTGTCCGGGAAGACCCAAGAAAGGCTTTCCGCAAATCTCTGCCACCAGGGTCGGCTTCCCGGGCCTTACAGCAAGCCCATGTGCCAGGACCTGGGCCCCTTCCATTTTCTGGAGAGCCTCTGTTAGGAAGTCTCTGGTGCCAACCGAACTCCCCCCTGAGACTATGAGGGCGTCTGCTGCCTGGAGGGCTTCAGCAAATCCCTTGGATAGCTGCTCCAGCCGGTCCGGGATTATTCCCATGGGGAGTGCCGTACCACCTTCAAGTGTCACCCAAGCACACACTGAAACTCCGTTCACATCCCGTACCTGGCCGGGGCCGGGTTGCCTGTCTATGGGCACCACTTCATCCCCTGTGGAGAATACCGCGATGGTAGGCTTTCGGTAAACCCAAAGCCTGGTTGCGCCCAAGGCTCCAAGAAGACCGAGATCTTGGGGCCTCAAAGTCCATCCGGTGGGCAAGACCTCCTGGCCTGCGGCCACATCTTCCCCGGGTCTGACCACGTTCTCCCAGGGAGCCACACTCTTGTATACTTCCAGAGTCTCCGAATCCAAAAGTTCTGCGTGCTCTATCATGACGACGGCGTCCGCCCCTTCAGGGAGCATGCCGCCTGTGGCCACACGCACAGCCTGGGAACTCCCAATAGCTCTACAGGCTGGCTCACCCATTCGTACCTCGCCCACCAGTCGAAGCAGTGCAGGCTGTGCATCACTTGCTCCGAAGGTATCTCTGGCCTGCACAGCAAATCCGTCCATGGTGGCGCGCAAAAACTGAGGGAGATCCTCATTTGCCCTCACCGGCCTGGAAAGCACCCTGCCCAGGCCATTACAAAGCCCCACCTCCTCTTGACCCATGGGGGAGAACCTCTGGAGTTCAGCCACCACCTCTTGGCGGCTTCTAACCCTGAAAAAACCGATCACCCCTTGCCTCCCTGTCCCATAAGATCCAAGGGAAGCCCCCTGGCTTCCATGGACTCCCAGTATTCCTTGGCCACCAGCTCCACTCCGGGAAGCCGCCCTGATTCCAAGATCTCTCTGGTGATTTTGTGAACCAAGGCCTCTTCCCTGGCCCTGTCCAAGGGATAGGCTTCAAAACTCTGCAAGAACAAACTGAAGCGCACTATGTGGACCAACTCGTGTGTGGCCACGTAAGCCACCAAAGGGAAAAGGGACAGAGCCTTGTCCCTTTCCAGGGCTCTCAGTATTACATGGTCTTGAAGGCAAATCTTGTAGAAATCAAAATGCGAACTGCGCAGGCCGCTGTCGGAAGGTTGCCCCACGTAACGGATTATCTGGGCAAAAGCCTCATCGGTCAGCTCCCCTTCTTTGAGTTTGGCCGCGGTTTGGATGTCGTACCGGCAGCGCCTCCACTGGCTGGTTGAGTACTTGAAGTGGTCGCTTGTCAACTCTTCGGCCAAGGCAACAGCCTCATCGACCGTTGCAAGGTGCTCCTGGTCGAACCTCCGCCGAAGGATGCCTGAAGATCCCAACCCCCAGCTCCATGGCTCCACCCGCAAAGAGCGGATAGCACAAATCAACCCGGCTCTTGAGCCGGAATGCTTACTAGGTGGCGGAGAGACCGGGATTCGAACCCGGGGTAGAGCTTTTTGGCCCTACACTCGCTTAGCAGGCGAGCCCCTTCAGCCGTCTCGGGCATCTCTCCTCAGGGAAGAAAACTTGGTGACCCTGCTCACCGATATTTTTCCACTATAGAACAGCGGCTTGATCTCAGTCAATGCAGTCCTCAAGAAGTGGTCCAGCCCCCATTATCCAAGATTACTGGATAATGCGGGCTATCTTGATGACATATTTGGACAGACAGGTCCATGACCAAAAATTGCCTGACTTCCTGTTTCAGATTTGAACCTGGTTGGAGTCCGACCACGCTTAAGCGCACCAAGGCTGTGGGGGCATAGCCCCCAAGGTCACCGGCTTTTGAGAATAATCCGGGCTGGCTTTGGTTTAAGCCCCGGTGGAAACTGGATTTTGGAACTTTCAGAAACTGGGGCTTGATATGACCCCCACCGAGTCAGGTTTTCGGAGAAGGATTTTTCGGGGTTGCAAATCCCTCAACAGTCCGGCTAGGCTCAAGCCCAGGGGGTCCTCAACAAGGTGAATCCAGCCCCCCACATGCAGGAAAATATCATATCTGTTGGCCAGGTTACTTATCCTACAAGCCAAAAACACCTCCCGCAAAAACCCTCTTTTTTGCAGCCAAGGAGCTCTTATACCAACCTCCTGCAATGAGCAGCCTGAATTCAGACAGCGGCAGGCCCTGGCGTAGGCAGCCATAACCCTTTTTTCCAAAGGAATCGAGCCTCTGGAGAGCAGGGCGGCCAGGTTTTCCCTTCTCAGGATCTCCTCTTCGTACCTAGGAAGTTCCTCCCTGGAGACCCAGTTCAGGTCCGTGAGATGCAAGGGAATCCCTCGGCTTGAGGTGTGATCCGCACAGGCCAGGTACTCAAAGGGGAGCCTCAGGGCCTCAGCTACAAGCCTGAGCTCAGGATGAGCTCTGGCTGGAGCAGGAAATCCCTCAAGGAGCTCCTCCAGCTTGCCTAGGAGTCTGCCGCTGTTTGCTTCCCTCCAAAGCAGCCCTAAAGGGCTCAACTCCAGGCCTACGGCCTGGGGCTGGATTTCCTGGAGTAGCTCGGAGAGGTATTTGCCTCCCTCGGGGTCTCTGTGCACAACTCCCACTAATATCAGAAGCCCCATATACCGGGACCCTCAGCTCTATTCCTTCGCCTGAGCCCTTGGGAAAAACCAGGCCGTTTCACCTTACAGGAGCCCTTACTTGGGCGGCATGCGAAGAGCGCCGTCAAGCCTTATGGTCTCGCCGTTTAGAACAGGATTTTGAATTATATGTTGCACCAACATGGCAAATTCGTGAGGCCTTCCTAGCCTTGGTGGAAACGGTATCTGCTGGCCCAGAGAGGTGCGGATCTGTTCAGGAAGACCTGCCAACAAGGGAGTGTCAAAAGTGCCGGGAGCAATGGTTACCACCCGGATCCCGAAGCGGGCCAATTCCCTGGCTGCAGGAAGGGTGAGTCCTACGATCCCTGCCTTTGAAGCTGCGTAGGCCACCTGGCCTATCTGCCCCTCGAAGGCAGCTATGGAGGCTGTATTGACGATTACACCTCTTTCCCCCTCTGAGTCCGGCTCATTGCTTGTCATGTAAAAAGCAGCCCACCTTAAAACATCAAAGGTGCCTACCAGGTTTATGTTGAGCACTTTGATGAAATGAGCAAGATCGTGTGGCCCTTCTTTGCCCACCACCTTGGCAGGGGTGCCCACCCCGGCGCAGTTAACGGCCAGGTGGACGGCCCCGAACTTCTCCATTGCCAGTTTCATTGCCGCCTGGACCTGGGAGGTCTCAGTAACGTCCGTGAGGGCGAAAGCAGACCTTGGACCCAGCTCCTCGCAAAGAGCCAGCCCCTTGTCCTGGTTAACATCCAGGAGAACCACGTTGGCCTCCATACTGTGGAGAAGCCTGGCCGTGGCCTCCCCTAGCCCGCTTACTCCTCCTGTGATCACAGCCGTCTTTCCCCGGATATCCATCTTGCTTCATCTCCCTTCTGGCGCTTTAAAAGAAAGTGGCTCGTGCCTGAGCAATTCAGCCAAGGATGCTCAATCCTACTTAGGAGGCCTAGGAAGTGTCAAGGAGCTCTCCACGGGGGAAGGGGCCGGGTGGACCTTGTCCAAATGGGGAGGTCGAAAGACCTGGGGGCTCAGGTTTGCTAAAGAGAAACCGTGAGGCGCTCCTGCACGTCAAAATAAGCAAGGAAGGGGGTGGAAGAATGAGTCTTAAGACTCCCGCTATGAGGGGTGTGATGGGGGCTCTTTTTTTGACAGGGCTCTGGGGCTGTTCTCACGTGATTTCCCCGGAGATGAGGGCTGCGGCCAAAGAGGAGCTCCAGTTCGGTGTGGTCTTGGCGGATCCTGAGCGTTATCATGGAGAGACGGTCATATGGGGTGGTGTGATCCTGGCAACCGAAAACAACCCGGAAGGCACTACCTTGGTGGTGCTGGAGACCCCTTTGGACTGGGAGGGGGCTCCAAAGGATGCCGAGTTTTCAAGAGGCAGGTTCTTGGCTCGTACCAGCCATTTCTTGGATCAGGCCGTTTACAGCCAAGGTCGCAAGGTGACCTTGGCCGGTGAGGTGGCGGGTCGTGAAGTGAGAATGGTGGGAGACCTGCCCTATGGTTACCCGGTTGTATCAATTCGGGAGATACACCTTTGGCGGGATACGGCACCAGCCTGGGCCCCGGCTCATCCTTGGGGACCCTACTGGTATTGGGGAGGACCTTATTGGTACTGGGAATGGTGGTGGCCCCGCTGGGGCGGACACTGGCGAAGACGCTGAAAAAGATTAAAAACCATGGCAAGGCGGGGATCATCTGCTGGGCCTGCCTGTGGGCTTCGGCCACAATGGGTCGGGCTGACTGGCCCGATCAGCCCCTCATAGAGAGGCTAAGCGACGGGTCCAGGATGGGGCTCAGAAGGCTTACCTCGGAATTGAGGGGAAGCCCCTTTGTGCTGATGGGGGAGCTTCATGACGAGCCTGATCACCACAGGGCCCAATTGATGCTCATAAAAGCCTTGTGGGAGGCCAGAGTGGTTCTGGCCATAGGTATGGAGATGTTTCGCCAGGACGCCCAAGAACTCCTGGACAGGTGGGTCAGGGGGGAGATCCCAGAGGAAGAAATGGAACAGATCTTCGGCCAGAACTGGGCTGAAAGCTCCTGGGTGCTGTATCGGGATATCCTGCGCTTTGCCAGGGATAACTCTATCCCCGTCTTGGGTTTGAATATTCCGAGGGAGATAACCCAGAAGGTGGCCTCCTCAGGTTATTCCAGCCTCCCTGAGGAGGTGAGGAAGGATTGGGGGGAGCTTAACTGCGACCTTCAGGAGCCGTACAAGAGTTTCCTACTTTGGGCCTTTGAGTCCCATGAAGGCCACAAGGAGAAAGACTGGGAGAACTTCTGCCAGGCCCAGGTTCTTTGGGATACAGCCATGGCGGTGAGGCTGTTGGCCTTTCGGGAAGCGCATCCGGAGACCACTGTGGTGGTCCTCACAGGGGTGGGACATGCCTGGATGCATGGCATACCAGAGAGAATCACGCGTCGCTCTTACTTGCTTTGTAGAGTGATTCTTCCGGATGTGCAGGGCAGACTCAAAGAAGGAAGGCTGGGAACCCAGGATGCCGACTACCTCTGGCTTCGGTATTGACACCTTCAGCCAGGTGCAAGGGGCAGCCGGGGCCCCAGGGAAATTCCTTCCGGGCCTACCAATGCCATGTAAGGCCATATTTCCACCCCCATCTCAAGAGCCTTCCAAAAAAGCTCTGCATATCTCTTATCCACAAAGTCGGCGGGTCCGAAACATCGGGCATCCTGTCTTTGTACAAGGTAAAAACAGGCTGCCCTTTCACCCTCTGCCGCCAAGGCCATGAGCTTTTGCAGGTGGCGCTGACCCCTTTGAGTCACTGCGTCGGGGAAATAGGCCACATCAAATTCCACCAGGGTTACATTCTTGGCTTCGATCCAGAGGCGATTCCCGGGTGAGCTGAGCAGGGCGTCTATCCTGTTTTCGGCCACTTGCACTTCCGAGTGGAAACTCTGATATCCGCGCAGCTCGGGAAGGATCCCCGTTTCCCAGGCCCTCCTTAGGATCCGGTTGGGGGTGAGGGTGTTGATCCCCACCCAAACTCCATTGGATCGGACCAGTTCAAGGGTGTAGGGAAGTTTCCTACCAGGCTTGTGGGAAGGGGAGATGAGAGCCTGGTTAAGTGGCCTCAAAAGCCCCAGCATGCTTCCCGAGTTGTTGCAATGGACCCAAAGCCTTCCCTCTTCGGCCTCCACCTTTACTAGGAACCTCTTTTCCCTCCTGAGGATTCTGGCGCGGCGTGTTCCTGGCGGGAAGAGAATGAGAGGTCCAGGGGACATGGGTATTGAGACTCCGGGATTCTCAGGGCTTGCCTTCCTGCTTGGCTCTTTCCAAGGCCTTCTCCCAACTGGTTTCCCAGGTTATCCTCTTAGCTTCCATGGTTAGCCTCCTTCCGCAAAAGGATTCCAAAAAAACCAACTGCTTCAGTATTGACTCCTCCCCCCCTTAATTCAATGCAGGGATCCGCTCGATCGGCTCAGGATACCCATGGAGCGCGGCCCCGCACAGGCCCACTTGTGAGCACGTAGAGTAGCTTGGAAAACTCATTTAGGCCCAGCAGGGAGGCTGCCTCTCTGTCATAGAAAGCCCCCACTCCACAAGCCCCCAGTCCCAGGGCCGTGGAGGCCAGATAGATCCTTTGGCCCAAGCGGCCTGAAAGTATCATGACATGCCTATAAGCTCTGGGTCCCATCCTGGATTCAAGGACTTCAAGATTGCTGAGAAATAGCACCTGAAGGGAGGCCTGCGCCATCCAAGCCTGGTCCAAACAGGCCGAAGCCATGCCTTTAGAGAGATCTCCTTTGGCCGCCTCATAGATAGCCCCTTTCTCTGTGTCCAGAAGATAGAAGCCGCAGTCCAGCCCCTCCACCTCTCTTACCAGGAGTCCAATGGCCAGAAGTTGATTCGACTTCCGGCAAGAGAAGGTCCCATGAATATTCAAGGACTCCAAAAGGCAACAAAAACTCTGCTTGTCCATAGGCCTGGGCAGGTAGGCCCTCTTGGATCTTCGCCTCCAAAGAGACTCCACATAGCCCATCTCATCAAGGCGGGGCTGCGCTGCCTCCATCAGCTGAGAAGGCCCCAAAGCCAGCCCCAGCTCTTCCAGCATCCTCAAAACAGGGCCTTCCCCCCAGCGCATGGGACAACAACCGGCTTTGTGGGCTTCCAGAATGGCGGGGTAAATAGTCTCTCTGGGTGCCGGAGGCTCTGGTTTGGGAAAAGGGTAGGAGGATTCAGAGAGAGCCTCGGTAAGGGGAGAAGCCCCACTTTCCAAATCACCTGCTTCCACCATTGCCAGGCAGACCTCCTGTCTTGACTCCAAGCCCAGAAAAGAGTTCACTTTTTCATCTTGGAAATCCAGCAGGGTTCTGTGCGGGGTGCAGGTGGCCCTAAGGGCCAGGAGCAGGTTTTCCAAGACATGGCCTGAGTCCAAGAGCAGGTAACGGTAGGCCCTCTCTCGATATTTCCAGGAGCTCCTAAAGAAGATAACACTTACAAAGAAAGTCAAACTGCATGCGTCGGCAGCCCCCCGGGGCTCAAGGGGCCTTAATTTCACCAGGGAGTGCTCCTCCAGGTTGTAATGATACAGAGCCGCCGGGAGCCCGTTTATCCCCGAGGCTGCCAAATAAATCTCGCAAGGGTAAAGAGCGCCGGCCGAAGGTGTGCTCCTATAGAAGAAATCCCCTCCAGGATGTGAGCTCCTGGCAGTTATGGCACAGGTGAGCCTCAGAATTCCGGAGAGCTTTTTGAGGTCCCAGGTCTGAGAGATTTTAAAAGCAAAAGGGTCTCTCATGAGCTCCTGCATGCCCACAGAGGGAAAGTCCAGTTCCATGGGGAGGGGCACCCTGGGGGCATTGGGATAGCGCTTGTACACTGTTGGCTGGTTGGACCACTCCAGGTACCCTCCTGACATGGCATCCCGTTGGTAGGAGGTGATTTCATGATAGCGCCTTAGGGACTGGAGCATGTTTAGGCTCTCCTTGAAAAAGCCGACCTGCAGCCTTTAATTCATCATGACCGGTTTTGAAAGGACTCGCAAGCCAGGCTTTGTTTCAAAAAAGACTAGCCCAAATTTTTCTCCAAAGCCCGTAACTTTGGGACTAGGCCTCCAAGCCCCCGATACACTTAGACATATTCCCACTCAGAGCCGGACCAAATCTGAAACCGAAAATCAGAGTGCTTTTGAGTATGCACCAGTTTGTCCAAATATGTCATAAAGATAGCCCGCATTATCCACTGATCGTGAATAATGCGGGCTAAACATGTCATTAAGATGGCCCGCGTCATTCACTGATGGTGAACAATGCGGGGCCAGTTGAGCTGTTGTAGTCGCGGGGGAAGCCCCCTTGAGCCCGGGTTCGCTCGTGGAGCTGAAATAAGTATGGCTGAGTTTCACCTCAGTTTTTTAAGCTTGACACAAGTATATGGGCCTCCATATACTCCCGCCGATTCCGGTCAGGGAGTCAGCAATTCATCTGGGGGGGCCTTGCAATGCCGAAGCGCAACGATATCAGCAATGTTATGATCATAGGTTCCGGGCCCATAGTTATCGGCCAGGCATGCGAGTTCGACTATTCCGGAACCCAGGCTTGTAAAGCCTTGAGGAAGCTGGGATATAGGATCGTGCTTGTGAATTCCAATCCTGCCACAATCATGACGGATCCGGGAATGGCCGACGTTACGTACTTGGAACCTCTCACCCCGGAAGCCTTAGAACAAATCATTGAAAAAGAGAAACCCGACGCCATACTGCCCAATCTGGGAGGGCAGACCGGATTGAACCTGACATCCGAGCTTCACCGAAGAGGGGTTTTGGAAAAGTACGGGGTCAAGGTCATAGGCGTTACCGTGGACGCCATAGAAAGAGGTGAGGACAGGATAGCATTCAAACAGACAATGGCGCGTCTCAATATAGATGTACCCAGGAGCGAGCCGGCCTACACGGTTGAAGAAGCGCTTCGAATAGCAGAAAAGTTGGGCTATCCGGTGGTTGTTCGCCCGGCCTACTGTTTGGGTGGAACAGGAGGGGGCTTGGTTTACAACGTAGAGGAACTGAAGGTCGTGGCAGCCAGGGGTCTAAGTGCCAGCATGGTGGGGCAGATTCTGGTGGAGGAGTCCGTTGAGGGTTGGGAGGAGCTGGAGCTGGAAGTTGTTAGAGACGCCAAGAATCAGATGATCACCGTCTGCTTCATAGAGAACGTGGATGCCATGGGAGTGCACACCGGCGACTCCTTTTGTGTGGCACCCATGCTCACCATAGATCCTAAGCTGCAACAAAGACTCCAGAAGCACTCCTACGATATCGTGGAGGCCATCAAAGTCATTGGGGGAACAAATATCCAGTTCGCCCACGACCCCAAGACAGGACGGCTGGTGGTGATAGAGATAAACCCCAGAACCTCAAGGTCTTCCGCCTTGGCCTCCAAGGCCACGGGGTTTCCCATCGCTTTTGTATCTTCCCTATTGGCGGCTGGACTCACCCTGGACGAAATTCCCTATTGGAGAGAAGGCACTTTGGAGAAGTACACCCCCTGCGGGGATTATGTGGTGGTGAAATTCGCAAGATGGGCTTTCGAGAAGTTCAAGGATGCCCAGGACAAGCTTGGGACTCAGATGCGGGCGGTAGGGGAGGTCATGAGCCTAGGGAAGAATTACAAAGAGGCCCTTCAAAAGGCCATTCGCTCCCTGGAGATAGGCCGGCACGGGCTAGGCTTTGCAAAGGATTTCCACCTCCGAAGTTTGGAAGAACTCATGGAGATGCTCTCTGAGCCAACAAGTGAGAGGCAGTTCCTGATGTACGAGGCTCTCAGAAAAGGTGCCTCAATAGAGGCGCTCTACAGAAAGACTTACATCAAGCCTTGGTTCATCGAGCAGATGAAGGAACTGGTGGAGTTGGAGGAAATGCTCCTTAAGTTCAAAGGTAAGGAGGTTCCTGATGAACTCCTGAGACGAGCCAAGAAAGACGGTTTTTCGGACAAGTATTTATCAATGTTGCTAGGGACTCCTGAGTTGGAGATTCGCGAAAAGAGAAAGGCTATGGGGATTGTTCAAGGTTACGAAGCAGTGCCTGTAAGCGGGGTGGAGAAGGGAGCTTACTATTTTTCCACCTATAACGCCCCCGATTCAGTCCCGGTCAGCTCCAGACCCAAGGTGATGGTCTTGGGCGGAGGCCCCAACCGAATAGGTCAGGGGATAGAGTTCGATTATTGTTGTGTCCACGCAGCCTTTGCCCTTAAAGACGAGGGGTATGAAGCCATCATGGTGAACTGTAATCCCGAGACCGTCTCCACTGACTACGACACCTCGGACCGCCTGTATTTTGAGCCCCTTACAGTGGAGGACGTTCTGAGTATTTACGAAAAGGAAAAACCTCAAGGGGTCATAGTACAGTTCGGGGGGCAGACTCCCCTTAACATTGCAAGAGAGCTGGCCGAACAGGGAGTCCGCATCTTGGGCACTTCCTACGAGTCCATAGATTTGGCTGAGGACAGGGACAGGTTCAGGCAAATGATGAGCAGACTGGGCATACCACAGCCCCCATCGGGCATGGCCAGCTCTATGAGTGAAGCCTTGGAAGTGGCAAACAAAATAGGTTACCCCCTCATGGTCCGCCCATCTTATGTTTTGGGAGGCCGGGGCATGGAAGTTGTCCATGACCGCGCAATGCTGGAGACATACGTTGCAGAGGCTGTGGGTGTCACACCCGAACGTCCCATTCTGATAGACAGGTTTTTGGAGGATGCCATCGAGGCCGAGGCCGATGCCATATCAGACGGACAGGAGGCCTTCGTGCCTGCTGTGATGGAGCACATAGAGTTGGCCGGGATTCACTCCGGGGACTCTGCCTGCGTTATACCTCCGGTGAGCATTCCCCCAAAGCATATGGAGACGATCCAAGAATACACCCGCCGCATAGCCGTAGAACTAAATGTGGTGGGCCTCATGAACATACAGTACGCCATATACCGGGACACGGTTTTCGTGTTGGAGGCCAATCCCCGCGCTTCCAGAACAGTGCCTCTGGTATCAAAGGTTTGCGGTATCCCTATGGCAAGACTAGCCACAAACGTGATGATGGGGAAACGGATCTCCGAGTTGTCCCTCCAGCTCCCCAAAATAGCTCATTATGGGGTTAAGGAATCGGTTTTCCCTTTCAACATGTTTCCGGAAGTGGATCCGGTGCTGGGCCCGGAGATGCGCTCCACAGGGGAAGTGCTGGGCTTGGCCGAGTCTTTTGGCCTTGCCTTTTACAAGTCCCAAGAGGCGGCCCAGCAGCGGTTACCTCTCAAAGGCACAGTGCTTATCACCGTGTCGCCTCAGGACAGGCCTGCAGTGCTGGAGGTGGCCAGGCGTTTCCAGGACCTGAACTTTCGTATCCTGGCCACCCAGGGCACTCAGAGTTTCTTGGCAGAGCACTCCATCAAAGCTGAACGAATCCTGAAGATGCACGAGGGAAGGCCTAACATAGTGGATGGGATAAAGAATGGAGATATTCAGCTGGTCATAAACACCCCCAGCGGGAAGCTGAGCTCCTATGACGACTCCTACATTCGAAAGGCAGCTATCCGCTATAGAGTGCCCTACATTACGACTCTGGCGGCTGCCATGGCGGCGGCAAAAGGAATCGAGGCCTGTCTGGAGAAGGATTGGTCGGTGAGATCTCTCCAAAGCTTTCATCGTGGGGAAGAAGCTTAGTCCGCATCATCCAATGAGCGTCAATAGAGCAGCCTGGTCTTGGAGACTGGGCAGGTTGTGAGCCTCCCAACATGAAGGGGCTTGCCGAATTCTCAGGGCCAGCATATGTTGAAGTTATCTTTAATGAGTCACCTTTTGTGAGTAGTTCTGACCAAGAGGAGACAGATATTGAACGGATCATCCCGCTTCCCGGCTCGTGGATCGGCATATCAGGGGGATGATTGGGTATCTACTGAGTTCTTGAGAAGGGAAAGACAGCGCGCCAGAGAGCTTCGCCAGAGTGCATGGTGGAGACGCAAGCTGGCCAAAGGTGTTTGTTATTACTGCCGCAGAAGATTCCCGCCCGGGGAGCTCACAATGGATCATCTGGTGCCCCTGGTTAGGGGGGGGAGGAGCACCAAGAGCAATTGCGTGCCCTCTTGCAAGGAATGCAACACGAAGAAAAGTACACTGCTCCCCCTGGAGTGGGAAGAGTACTTGCGCGGCTTTCAGGAGCAAGAGGGAAGGGGCCCTTGAGGGGGGCTTCCCTTGCCTTCAGCATCAGGTTACGCGTTCCACCCAGCCGTGGGGATCCGGGCGGGTCCCGTACTGGATAGCTTGGAGTTCCTCGTAGAGTTTGAGGGAAAGTTCCCCCACCTTCCCCTGGTTGATCTTGTAAACCTCTCCCCTGTAACAGATTTCTCCAACCGGGGAAATTACCGCTGCAGTTCCTGTGGCGAACATCTCTCGAAGACGGCCCAGCCGGATCCCGTCTATGAGTTCATCCACTGAGACAGGTCTCTCCCTCACAGGAATCCACCAGTCCCTAGCCAGTTGAATAACAGAATCCCTTGTTATCCCAGGCAGGATGCTGCCTCCCAAAGGGGGTGTGAGCAGTTCATCCTCCATGAGGAAGAATATGTTGCTTGTGCCCACTTCTTCCACGTACCTTTGGTTTACGGCGTCCAGCCACAAAACCTGAGTGTAACCGTTCTTGTGGGCCTCTTCCATGGCCAAAAGGCTGGCCGCATAGTTCCCGCAGGTTTTGGCCTCCCCCACTCCTCCTCGCACAGCCCTCACATACCTGTCTTCCACCAAGATCTTGGTGGGATTGAATCCCTGAGGATAATAAGCCCCCACCGGTCCTGTCATGATGTAAAAGAGGTATTCTGGGGAGACCTTCACTCCGAGGGCTGCCTCTGTGGCGATCATGGTAGGCCTTATGTAAAGGGATGCTCCAGAGCTCCGCGGCACCCAGTCCTGATCCACCAGCAGGAGCTTTTTCAGGGCCTCCAAGGTGAACTCTATGTCCAGCTCCGGCATGCACAGCCTGCGGGCCGAGCGGTTCATCCTTCTTACATTCTCCCTGGGCCTGAAAAGCTGGATTCCTCCATCCGGCCTTCTGTAAGCCTTGAGGCCTTCGAAGACTTGTTGCCCGTAATGAAGGACCAAGGCGCCAGGATCCAATGAGAGGGGCCCGTAAGGTTCTATGCGGGGGTTGTGCCATCCTGCACCGTTTCGGTAATCCATGAGAAACATGTGATCCGAGAAATAGACTCCAAACCCCAGCTTGGTCTCGTCCTGGGGTTTGGGCCTGCCCTTGGAGGGCTCCACCTTGTGGATTTTGATTTCCATTACTTTGACACTCCTTGTCCCTGGGGAATTTATACAAAACTTTTTCCGACTCCCACGGAGGGTCCTGCCAGGGCGCCCATATGCTCAATCATATGCAGTACCCCTTAGCTCCTCCACATATCTGGCTGCGGCCCGGGCAGCTGTGGCTCCGTCACCGCAGGCAGTTACAACCTGCCGCAGCAATTTGCGCCGGGCATCCCCGCAAGCAAAGATCCCGGGCACAGAGGTCCTCATTTCATCGTCGGTGAGGATGTAGCCCCTTTGGTCCATGTCCACAAGGCCTTTAAGAAAACCTGTGTTGGGGACCATACCCACGAAGATGAAAACTCCGGCGCAGGGTTTTTCCCAACTGCGGCCTGATGGAAGCTCCCTGATTCTAACTTTCTGAACCCCCTTGGCCCCACCCTCTATCTCTTCCACCACCGAGTTCCATATGAACTCCATTTTGGGGTTTGAAAGGGCTCTTTGCTGCACGACTGCAGAGGCCCTGAGCCTATCCCTTCGGTGAATGAGGGTCACTTTGGAGGCCATCTTGGTCAGATAAGTACCTTCCTCCACGGCGGTATCCCCGCCTCCCACCACCACCACTTCCTGGTCCCGGAAAAAAGGGCCGTCGCAAGTAGCGCAATAGGAGACCCCTCTGCCTCGGAATTCCTCCTCCCCGGGCACCCCCAATCGGTTCCAATCTGCCCCCATAGCCAGTATCACGGCGCCGGCGTAATGGGTCCCCTCGCTGGTCTCCAGTTGGAAGCATCTTGGTTGATCCTCTGAAACCCGCAGGCCTTGCACATCCCCTTGCAGCACCTGGAGGCCGAATTTCTTGGCCTGCTCTTCCATGCGTTGGGAAAGCTCAATGCCCGAGATTCCATCCGGGAACCCCGGGTAATTCTCCACCCATTCTGTGGTGGCCACCTGCCCTCCTGAAACCATTCGCTCCAGAAGAAGAGTCTTCATGGCATCCCGGGCGGCATAAAGGCCTGCCGTCAGACCTGCTGGGCCGCCACCTACGATGACAATGTCCCACTGGGATTCAGCCACCTATGACTCTCCCGATATGCAGGTTTCAAGCGATTGCTGTCTTATAGGGCTTTTTGCAGCATGGCCTCGATCTGGCCCTTTGGGACAGCCCCTACGATCTGGTCCACGGCCTCTCCGTTCTTAAACAGGATAAGGGTAGGGATTCCTCGAATTCCATATTTGCCGGGGGTCACAGGGTTGTTGTCCACATTCATCTTGGCCATCTTGATACGGCCCTGATATTCTTGAGCCAGCTCCTCCACTATCGGACCTACCACCCGACAAGGTCCGCACCAGGGGGCCCAGAAATCCACCAGCGCAGGGGTTGAGGACTGTAAAATCTCGGCCTCAAAACTGGCGTCACTCAACTCTGTTAAATGTTCGCTTGCCATGTTGTCCGTTCTCCTTCTAACTGGATGAAGTAATGAAGGATCCTTGCCCCGCCGGACCCGGATCCTTGTTAGCTGGTAACATACGGGTCGAGGTATTGTCAATAGCCTTCGGCCACTTCCATCCTGCCGCTGAAGTCTTCAAAGGTGGCGAACTGAGGCAGGAATGTAAGAACCACCTTGTCTAATGGACCGTTTCTGTGTTTCCCCACAATGATCTCAGCCTTACCTTTTTTGGGATTATCCGGGTTTTTATTGTAAACCTCGTCCCTGTATATGAAAAGGATAAGGTCAGCATCCTGCTCTATTGCCCCGGACTCCCTAAGATCAGACATTTGGGGGATCTTGTCTGCCCTTTCCTCCACCCTGCGGTTCAACTGAGAAAGAGCCATGACTGGAACATTCAGTTCCTTGGCCAGGGCTTTCAAAGATCTTGAGATCTCAGATATCTCCTGCTCCCTGCTTCTCTCGGGGCCCTGCCTACCTCTCATTAATTGCAGATAATCCACGATGATGAGACCCACGTCATGCTCGGCTTTGAGCCTCCTGGCCTTTGCCCTCATCTCCAAGACAGATATGCCTGGGGTGTCATCCACAAAGATGGGGCTTTCGCTCAGAACCCCGGCCGCAGTGGTCAGGCGCGGGAAGTCCGAGTCGCGCAGCATGCCCTTTCGCAACATGGAGCCGTCCACCTGTGCCTCGGCGCAAAGTAGCCTCAAGGCTATCTGCTCCTTGGACATCTCCAGCGAGAAGATAGCCACCGGAATGTTCTCCACCACTGCAGCGTGTCGGGCCACATCCAGACAAAAGGCTGTTTTCCCCATACTGGGCCTGGCGGCCACCACTATCAGATCCGAGGGTTGAAACCCCGAGGTGATGGCGTCAAGATCCACCCATCCCGAGGGAACCCCGGTTATCATTGATTTCCTTTCATAAAGTTTTTCTATGGCTTCGAAGCTGGAGCGGATGATTTCCTGTATACTGAAAAAAGCCTTACGGGTCCTGTCTTCGGCCACCTCAAAGATGGAACGTTCCACCTCGTCCAAAAACTGCTCCAAGTCTGCTGGATCCTCATAGCACTGCTTGAGGATGTCCGATGCCTTGCGAATAAGTCGCCTCAGCACCGCCTTTTCCCGAACAATTTTGGCATAATATGGAGCGTTGGCAGCAGTGGGGACCTGTTCCACCAAAAGGGTCAAATAGTCTGTGCCGCCGCAGGCCTCCAGCTGGCCTCTTGCCCGCAGCAGGTTGGATAAAGTAATCAAGTCAGCCGGTTCGCTTCTCTCGAAGCACTCCAGCATCCTCTCATAGATCAAGCGGTGCGCATCCCTGTAGAAGTCCTCTGGCCCAAGCACCTCCATGACTTTGAGAAGGGCCTCATTGTCCAGAAGAATGGCCCCCAATACCGAGCGTTCGGCCTCCAGATGATGGGGGGGCACCTTGAGGGCTGAGGGTTCTGCTGTGCCCATGCTTTCCTCTTGGCCCGCACGATTCACAAACGCATACCCTGCGGGCTAGCCTAGGATGTCCCAGGATAACCTCGTTGACACCTAAAACATCCTGACTTTTCTTTTCGACTCCGGCCCAGGTCTGAACCTGTAAATCCCTAAACCTGCCAAGGATTTGGGGTGTAGCCCCCGAGTCACCCGTTTTGGCCAACAAGGCTGACTAGGCGCGAACCACCTTCACTTTTAGTTGTGCCGTCACATCTGGGTGAAGCTTCACCTGGACCTGAAACTCACCCAGACTCTTTATGGGTTCCGGCAGCTGGATGCGCTTTCGATCCACATCCATGCCCTGCTCTTGCAATGCTCTTTCCAGGTCCATCGAGGTTACCGAACCGAAAAGCTTGTCCGCCTCACCGGCCTGCCTTGCCAATGTAAGCTCCAACTGCTGGATGCGATCTGCCAAGGCTTGTGCGGCTGATTTGGCCTTGTCTCTTGCAGCTTCAATCTGCTTGCGCATTTGTTCGAATCTCTGGAGGTTGGCAGGGCTTGCCGGAAGGGCTTTTTTCTGAGGTATCAAGTAGTTGCGGGCAAAACCGTCCTTGACCTGCAACACCTGGCCCGCCGAGCCCAAGGCCGGGTCGTCTGTAATCAATATGACTTTCATGAACTCCTCTCCCTCATGCTCGGAGGGTGGGGCTACCCCACCTCTTCCTGAAATCGAACCACAAGTCGAAAAGCCCTATGGCTGCAACGACCAAAAGCAACACTTGCTGGAGAAACACCAAAGCATAAACTACCCCCCTGAAAAAAGGCGGCACCTTTCTTTGTCTGAAAAGATTGGAAACCACCGCCATACCCTGCAAGAAGTGCACAGAGCCCATGAGGATAAGAAGGTTCACCCCCACTGCCCCCAAATCCTCAACAGGCACAAGCAAAAGAAGCCCGCCCAAGATTGTCACCCACACCCAGGGGTAAGGGATTCCCCACTCGTCAAGCCTCTCAAGCCTAGAGGGCTTGGCCCAACCCCAAATCAAAGGGAATCTCCTGCAAACCAGCAAAGTCCACCATTGAAGCATCAGGTTGGTGGAAGCGAAAATTCCCGGCAAGAGAACCACTACAAGACTGGATGCACGAGAAATACCCTCTTTCATCCTGGCCGACTCTTCCGTGGTCATGCTCCCATAACCGTAGAGTTCCATGCCCTGACGAAAGGCGGTTTCCATGCTCTGAGTCAAGAGGCTCCAAGGGGACTCAGCCCTTTGTAGTGCCCATATCCCCAGCAAGCAGCTCTGCAAAGCCAGGGAAATCAAAACAGTGCCTCCCACAGCCCGGTTCAAACTCCGGGAGCGGTTCATAAGCTCTGCCAGGATAAAGCCTTGAGCAGCCCACTGTCCCGACCAAACAGCACCGCCCAATCCTCCTTGGGACAGCCCGTTGCTCAAGATCAATCCAAGCCCCAAGGCTCCCATCCCCCTGATCCGCCCCAAGTGTGTGTGCAAGAAGGCTCCCAGGGCCGGGAGAAAAGGGAACATCACTATTCGCAGAGGCAAAGGAGCCCAGGCAAAGGCAAAAAAAAACCTATACTGACCCCTGTGGCCAAAAGGAAAAGCCCTCCCCTCGTGGAAGTCCACCAGTCCCCTAGCCTGTTCCCCTGCTCCACCATAAACCTCTTTCCCCTGCGCTCAAAGCACAAGAGTCGTGTAAGGCATGAGGGCTAGGTGCCTGGCCCTTTTTATGGCCTGAGTCAAAGCCCGCTGATGTTTGGCGCAGTTCCCACTTATTCGGCGAGGCACTATCTTGCCACGCTCCGTGGTGAAGAATCTCAGCGTCTTGATGTCCTTGTAATCGATCAACAGGGACTTGTCCGCACAAAAACGGCACACCTTCCTGCGACCGAACCCCCTCCTTCCTTTAGGAGCCGGCATTGTGGAATAAACCTCCTTGAGTCCAATTAAAAAAATCCGCCCACAGCTCTTTGGGCCTGGGAAGTGAAACTCCTGGAAAATCAGATCTCTCGCTTTGTCCCATTCCCACAGAGAAGCAAAAAGTCAGGTCTTGAGGTTCCCATCCAAAGGCTTTAGGACTCTGTGCCCTGCGGCTCCAAGGACGCCTCGGCTTCTTCCTGCTGTTCGGGAAGGGCAACCTCTGCAATGGCTTCTTCCTCCGGAGAGCCTTGGCCCGGACCGGCTTGGGAGAGTCCGGCCTTGACAGTCTCCACGTCCACCTCTTCATCCACCATGACTGTCAGAAATCGAAGCACATTGTCCTCTAAGCGAAGGAGTCTTTCGACCTCCTTTACAGCCGAAGAGGTGGCTGCGTAGTCCAGAAAGGTGTAATGGCCTCTGCTTTGTTTGCGAATGTTGTAAGCGAGTCTTTTTTTGCCCCAATCCTGAACCCGAAAGAGATGTCCCTGGTTCTGGATGGGCCCCAAGGCCTTTTGGAGAACTTTCTCCAGTTCTTCCTCTGAGACATCGGGATTGGTGATAAAGGTTGTCTCGTAGCGTCTCACTAGTGATCCTCCCCTTGGTCTTAGGCCCCGACCCATGTTCGGAGCGAGGAGAGAGCGCCTGCAGATGAGGCCTCTTCTCTCATGTGGAGCTTTCTTTTTACCACGAAGTCTAGCGGGTTTCAAGAGCGGGCCAGGAACTGCTTCAGCCCTCATAGCCCACAATGAGTGAATCATGGGAAGCAACTTCTCGAGGTCCCAACATTACGCCGGTTCCCGCCCAGCACCCCCTCTGAGCCGCCGTAGGCTCAGCCCTCCAGGCCCAAAAGGTAAACATCATGTGGAGCCAGTTTGTAAGGATGTCTCCTGGTGGGACCCCTAACGGTTACCCTGGATCGCAGAAGAAACTTTCCTTTCACTGAGTCCAAGCGGATCATTCGCCTTTCCGTCATGGCCTTGACACAAGTCCAATGGCCTTCCTCCCCACCGTCTGAGTGCCATGTGTATCCTACTATGGCCACAGACTTGCCTCTGCCATGATCCAATGACTCTCTCAGACGCCTCCAGAATTGCTCGAGGCTTTGGGGACGATTGTTGCCCAACAAAGGCTGGGATCTCTCTATCCTGATTTCTGCTTTTTCCAGCAGAAAGCCTCTTAGTTCATCCAGCATAGGGGGTAGATCCCGAACACTTGTCCCCTCCCATAAAAAGGCGATTGAAGGGGTTGCGGAGTCGGGATCACGCCTTCGACTTCTTCTTTGTTCCAAACAGTTGTAGAGCCTTAAAGCCATTCTTTGGAAAAGCTCAAGCCTTTCCTTACCCCTCAAAGGCCTCCCAGCCTTTATGGAGAGATATGAGGCCGCATTGACCAAGGCATAGAGTCCGCAAAGCCCATCCAGATCGCCCTGTTTCATGGGAGATCTCATGCCCTATTCTGCCCTCCTACTGCTTTTCTTAGGTCAAAGGCAGAAATAATACTCACCCTCAATCCCCTTCTCAACTTCACTACAAAGAGCCTCACCTGGCCTGAGACCCCGGTTCTTTCCCCTGGATTTTCCCTGCCCAAAAGCACAAAGCACAGAGTTTGAAGAGCTCACCCGGCCTGGTTGAGTGTACCCGAAACGGTCATGTTTTGCCTTTGCAAAGGGGAAGCCTCACTTGCACCCTTTGGAATTGCATCCCCTGGATCTGCAGCCCACTGTCCGAATCAACCCACAAGATGGCTCATCTCAACTCTTCCTCGGCCATGAGGAGCCTTTCCACAAGAGGCACAGCCCCCCTTTTAGCAAAAATGATCACCCGGTCGCCCTCTTTGATTACGGTTTCGCCGTGGGGGATAACGATTCCTCCACTTTCCCTTACAAGGGCCCCTATGATGGCATCCTTGGGAAAGCTGAGTTCCTTTAGGGGTTTCCCCAGAAGTTCGGAGCAATTTCCTACAACAGCCTCTATTGCCTCCGCAGTTTCCCCGCCAAGGGTGGCCACTCTAAGTACCTCTCCTTTCCTCACATGGCGTAGGACCCTGTCCACTGCTGCCATCTGAGGATTCAGAACCACGTCAACCCCTATGGTGGAGACAAGGGAAATGTAAGAGAGCCTGGACACCAAAGCCATGGTTCGTCGGACCCCCAATCTCTTTGCCAGAAGAGAGACCAGGATGTTTTCTTCTTCATCCTCCGAGGCTGATATGAAGAAGTCTGCATCTTGCACATTGAATTCCAAGAGCAGATCCTGATCCGTGCCCTCCCCGCACAATACAGCCACACGTTTGAATTGAGCCAGAAGCCTGTTGCAAATAACTTGGTCTGAGCAGATCAGTTTTACCGAAAAGGGTCCTTCCTCGAGGATATGAGCCAAATACTGGGCGATCTTACTTGCCCCGTAAATGATGACCCTTTGTGGAACCTGGGTTTCCTTCCCCAAATACTTGAGAGCTTCGAGCACCCTTTCCCGCTCAGCCACAAGAAAAACCTGGTCCCCCTCCAGGATCAAATCCCCGCCATGAGGTATTATTAGAGAATCTCCCCGCCTCAAAGCCGCAATTAGGATCTTCCCTCCTGGAGCCACCCCCGCCTGCACCTCCCGAAGTCGGCGGTTCAAAAAGGGACTGTTGCTTTCCATGGTGGTGCTAACCAGCAAGACTTTGCCTTCTGCGAACTCGGCCACCTCCCGACCAGAGGGGACCTCCATGAGCTGGAGAGCCATTTTAGCAGCCTCCCTCTCAGGATGAAGACAAAGGTCTATTCCAAAAGGCTCTGCCTTGAGTTGCTCCAAAGCGGCCTCGTATGCCTGGTCGCGCACCCGGGCCACCTTCATGGGCAAACGGGTGAGAGTGGAGGCCATCAGACAGGATAGAATGTTGACCTCGTCTCTTCCTGTCACCGTCAAGAGCATGTCGGCTTGCACTATGCCCGCTTCTTCAAGGACGCGAGGATCGGCTCCGTTGCCGATTGTTACTTGCACGTCAAGGGCCATACCCACACGCCGGGCTACCTCCTCACGGGCTTCGATCAAGGTCACGTCGTGATGTTCTCTAGAGAGCACCTGCGCGAGATGTAGGCCAACCTCCCCGGCTCCCACAATGATGATTCTCAAGCCCTTCTCCTCCCCTAGCCCGGATTATTCTCCAAAGCCCGTAACTTTGGGGGCTACGCCCCCAAACCCCCGATACACTTCGAGATATTCCGACTCAAAGCAGAACCAAATCTGAAACCGACAAACAGGGTGCTTTTGAGTATGCACCAGTTTGTTCAATCATGTCATTAAGATAGCCCGCATTATCCACTGATCGTGCATAATGCGGGATAGGCGTCTTCAAATTTGAGCCCTGAGCAAGCTCTAAGAGCAAGAGCTTATCCTGGGGTATCGCCAGGTCAGGCCGCAGTTTTAAATGGCCATCATCAGTCAGGGTAAACAAAATAGAAGCCCCCGGGTTCTTTGAGGCCGGCCCGTTGTCTTCTAAAGTATTACCAGGTTGAGCCAATCCTTTTTTTTGACGAGTCCCAGGCGCGCAGGTTCACATCTCTGCCTTCTCAGCCAAAGCTTTGCCTAGTTAGAGCGAAGCTCAAATCTGCTCCCCAGAGCTCCTGAGGGATCAGCCCCGGCTTTTTTCCGGCCTGGAATCATCCAGGTTGAGTATCTTGTCCAGGATTCCGTTTATGAAAGCCGGGGACTCGGCGGAGCCAAATCTCTTGCCCAGCTCAATGGCCTCGTTGATACTTACTCGAACCGGGATTTCGGGGCAAAAGAGTAACTCATAAATGGCCAGCCTGAGGATATTTCTATCCACGGTGGTCATCCGATCCACTCTCCAGTTCCGGGCCATTTTCATTAGGACTCGGTCTATTTCCTCAAGGTGCTCTTGCACCCCCTGGACCAGCTTTGAGGCGAACTGCCTGAGGTCTTCTGATGGGCCCTTGCTCTCAGAATCCGAAATTACCTCTTGACCGGGTTCCCCCGAACCAAGAAGCTCCAAAACTGAACAAAGACTGCGGTCCGTCTCCTCATGGGTCAGATCCGCTCTGTAGAGGACCTTCAAAGCCAACTCCCTTGCTCTTCTCCTTGATCCCATCAGTTGTTTGCACCCCTTGTCTCCCTCCCCAAAAACCCAAAACTCATCACCCACCAACCCTTATTACCAATGTGGCTTCTTATCCCAAGACCCGGGGTAGGTGAGGCAAAGCAGGGTTACCCCAGGGGAAGCCTAAGGGCTCTCGACCAGGGCCCTTCGAAGCTGCACCAGTTCCATGGCGGCCATGGCCGCATCCCAGCCTTTGTTCCCCGCCTTGGAGCCGGCCCTTTCTATGGCCTGCTCCAAGGTGTCTGTGGTGAGCACTCCGAACACTACCGGCACCGAGGCCTCCATGGAGACCTGTGCAACCCCTTTGGAAACCTCCGCTGCAATGTATTCGAAGTGGGGTGTGCTTCCTCTGATAACAGCTCCCAAGCATATGACCGCGTCGAATCGTCCACTGTGGGCTGCCCAGCGAGCCATTGCCGGAATTTCAAAAGCTCCTGGAACCCTAATCACGTGGACATCCTGATCCAGGGCGCCATGGCGCACCAAAGCGTCCACAGCCCCTTCCAGGAGTCTTCCGCAAACAAACTCGTTGAAACGACTGGCCACTATGGCTATCCTGAGCCCCTCTGCGCTTATGATTCCTTCGTGAACTATCGGCATTTGCAGCCTCCAAGAAGTCTTGATGAAACTCCATTTCTTATTCTCTAACCGAGACCATTGGCCTGGAGCCTTCACTGAAAAGGGCACCCCGGTAAAAGCTCTTTTGCCCTCTGCATCCCCGAGAAAGGAGTCATTATCTCTTACCGAATCATGCTGGCTGACCACTTAAAACTGCCCACCCTATGGAAAAATTGAGGGCAGACCACCGGCTTATTTAAGTTTCAACATGTGGCCCATTTTATCCCTTTTTGTCATGAGATACTTCAGGTTTTTCTGATTGGGCTTGACCTCCAGGGGAACCCTCTCCACTATTTCCAAGCCGTAGCCCGCCAGAGCCACATACTTAGTTGGATTGTTGGTCATCAGACGCATACGCCTTATACCCAGGTCCATGAGTATCTGAGCCCCAACGCCGTAGTCCCTCTGGTCCACCGGAAGTCCCAGTTCCAGGTTTGCCTCAACTGTGTCCTTGCCCTGGTCCTGAAGCACATACGCCTTTAGTTTGTTGCACAGCCCGATTCCCCTGCCTTCCTGCCTCATATAGACCAAAGCTCCTTTACCCTCCTGCTGAATCATCCGCATAGCAGTATGCAGCTGCTCCCCGCAATCACACCTTTGGGAGTGAAGCACGTCCCCAGTGACACATTCGGAATGCACCCTCACAAGCACCGGTTCATCGGGCTCCCAGGAACCCAAGACAAGAGCCAGGTGTTCGTTCGGATCCACGTCGTTCTCGTAAGCTATGGCCTTGAACTCCCCAGCCACAGAGGTGGGCAGAACCGTCTCGGCCACCCGGCGCACCAATCTCTCATGTTGGAGCCTGTATTTGATCAGATCCGCTATGGTAACTATCTTGAGCCCGTGTTCGTGGGCAAAGATCTCCAGATCGGGCCTTCTGGCCATGGTGCCGTCCTCGTTCATTATCTCGCATATGACACCCATGGGTTTGAGTCCTGCCAGCCTGGCCAGATCTACTGAGCCCTCTGTTTGGCCTGTGCGTGCCAGGACACCTCCCGATTTGGCTATAAGTGGGAAGATATGCCCTGGGCGCGCTATGTCCTGCGGGGTTGTGCGGTCATCCACCAGCGTCTGGACCGTAACCGCCCTGTCATAGGCCGATATGCCTGTGGTGATACCCTTTTTTGCGTCCACTGAAACAGTGAAGGCTGTTCTAAAAGGACTGGTGTTGTCTTGTACCATGGGGGGAAGGTTAAGTCTGGCGGCTCTCTCCTCGGTCATGGACACGCAAATGAGCCCCCTGCCGAACTTTGCCATGAAATTGACATGTTCCGGGGTTACCTTCTCGGCCGCCATGGTCAGATCCCCTTCATTCTCCCGATCCTCGTCGTCCACAAGGATTACCATACGCCCATCCCGGATCTCCCTGATGGCCTCCTCAATGGTTGCAAATGACATAAGAACCTCCCTAAATCTCGACTTCTTAAACTGGATCAGACATTATTTGCCAGCCCGGATTATTCTCCAAGACCCCTCACTTCGCGGCCTTCCCACAATCCCCTGTTCACTCATTCTTAGCTAAGCTGAGCCCAAAAAAAGCTGAAAATCAGAGTGCTCTTGAGTAGTCTAAGTCAAAGACCAAGCATCCCTTCCCAAGTGCTCACAAAGCCCTCAGGAAAGATAACCGTGCTTCTGCAAGAGTTCCTCTGTCACCCCACCTGGCCCGCCCTGGGGAAGGTTGCGGGCTCTGGCCTCCAAGAGCTTCTCCACATATTTTCCTAGGATATCGCACTCAATGTTCACCCTTGCCCCCACGCCTTTCATGGCCAGGGTGGTTTGGCTTATGGTATGTGGAATAAGGGCCAGGCCGAACCAGTCTCTCCCGCAGCGGTTTATGGTGAGGCTTATGCCATCCACTGCTATGGAGCCCTTTTCGACCAGGTAGCGACCCAGTTCCCCAGGCAGCCCTATTTCAAGCTCCAAGTACCGGTTTGCTGTCTGCCTTCTCTTGAGGACTCCCACCCCGTCCACATGCCCTGTGACCAGGTGCCCACCCAAACGGTCCGAGACCCTAAGTGCGCGCTCCAAGTTGACTGGACGCCCGGGTTCTGCCTCCCCCAAGGTAGTCCGCTCCAAAGTCTCAGGGGAGACTTCCACTTGGAAAGCCTCCCGGCCAAAGGAAACAACCGTCAAACAGACTCCATCCACAGAAATGCTCTCGCCCAGCTGGGGGCTTTCCTCCAGAAGACGACTCTGGATTGTTAACCGCAAAAGCTCCCCGCAACGCTCCAGTCTCTTTATGAACCCAACATCCTGCACTAAGCCGGTAAACACTTGAGCCTCTCAGGGGAAACAGTTCAGGGTTGTTTTTTCTCCTTGTCCTGAGCCTGACTGTTGGCCAGCAACTCCTTTACTTCTTCTATGAACTGGGTAATATCCTTGAACTGCCTGTACACAGAAGCGAACCTGACGTAGGCCACATCGTCCAGATGGTAGAGCGCTCTCATCACCATCTCACCAATGGCCGAGCTTGGGATCTCCTTTTCACCCATCTCCTGGAAGTGGCGCTCTATCCCAGAGGTCACCTCTTCCAGGACTTCCACGCTTATGGGTCTTTTCTCACAGGCTTTTTTTAACCCTGCCATGATCTTGTTACGATCAAAGAGCTCCCTGGAACCATTTTTCTTTATGACCAGAGGTAGAATCTCCTCCACCCTCTCGTAAGTCGTGAAACGACGCTGGCAACCCAGACATTCCCTTCTTCTGCGGATCACGTCCCCTTCCTTGGACAAACGGGAATCAATGACCTTGTTGTCGAGGCTCCTGCAAAAGGGACACTTCATATCCTCTCCCCTCCCAGCTTCTCCACAGAGATCCCGCTACAGGAAAGCATTTCAGCCGAGAGCTGATCCGCATATCCTTCTTCATACACGATTCTCAAGATCCCTGCGTTGATTATCATCTTGGTACATATGACGCAGGGGTGCGTGGTGGAATAGATGGTGGCTCCCTTGATCCCAACCCCATGATTGGCCGCCTGGATGATGGCATTTTGCTCTGCGTGCAGCCCCCTGCACAGCTCGTGGCGCTCCCCCGAGGGGATTCCTCTCAGCTCCCGAAGGCAACCCACCTCTTCGCAGTGGGGCAGGCCAATAGGGGGGCCATTGTAGCCGGTGGCAAGAATCTGCCGGTCTCTCACTAAAACAGCTCCCACTTGGCGTCTAAGACAGGTGGATCTCCTGGAGACCAGCCTGGTGATCTCCATGAAGTACTCATCCCAACTCAGTCTCATGGCAGAGCCTTCACCCGCCGGGAGAGATGGGCTTCCGCCTTTCCGAGCCGAGCAGGGTATACCGGGAATCGGCTGCAGAGTTCCCTAACCTGAGCCCGGACCTCGGTTATGGTTTGATCGTCTTTGGGGGATTGGAGAACCCTGTGAATAAGCCCTGCTATGAGTCGCATCTGGCTCAGCCCCATTCCCCGGGTGGTTACCGCAGGGGTACCTATCCTTATGCCGCTTGTAATCTGCACGCTCAGGGGATCAAAGGGGATGGCGTTCTTGTTCACTGTTATTCCTGCCCTGTCAAGGGCCTCCTCGGCCTCCGCTCCGGTGATCCCCTGCCTTGTTAGATCCAGGCAAAAGAGGTGGTTGTCGGTGCCGCCCGAGACTATGGAATAGCCCATCTCCATAAGGCACTGGGCAAGGCATTTGGAGTTGGACACGACCTGCTGTTGGTAAATCTTGAAATCCTCCTGAAGGGCCTCCTGGAAAGACACGGCCTTGGCCGCAATCACGTGCATCAAGGGCCCACCTTGAATCCCAGGGAAGACTGCTGAATCTATAGCTTGAGCATACCGGGACTTGCACAAGATCAAACCACCTCTGGGGCCTCTAAGGGTCTTATGGGTGGTAGCTGTAACAAAATCGGCATGGGGGACCGGGCTCGGGTGAAGTCCACAGGCCACCAGTCCTGCTATATGGGCCATGTCCACCATCAGGTATGCTCCCACTTCATCCGCTATCTGTGCAAAGGCTTCGAAATCTATTATGCGACTGTAAGAGCTGGCCCCGGCTACTATCATGCGCGGCCTGGTGGCAAGGGCTATTTGACGGATCTCTGCATAGTCCAGCATCTGATTGTCGGGTCTTACCCCGTAAGACACGGCATGGTAAAGCCTTCCCGAAAAACTTGCCTGAGCCCCGTGGGTTAGGTGCCCTCCGTGAGCCAAACGCATACCCAGGATCCTGTCTCCGGGTTTAAGGGTGGCCAGATATACAGCCATGTTGGCTGCCGAGCCTGTCACAGGCTGGACATTGGCATGTTCGGCTCCGAAAAGGGCCATTGCCCTCTCTACAGCCAGCCTTTCCACTTTGTCCACATGCTGACAGCCGCCGTAATATCGTCTACCCGGATAGCCCTCGGCATACTTATTGGTCATCACCCCGCCCTGGGCTTCCAAGACGGCCTCGCTGGCATAGTTCTCAGAGGCAATGAGCACCAAACGGTTCTCTTGGCGCTCCAGCTCGTCTGCAAGAGCTTGAGCTATCTCTGGATCAACTTTCATAAGCCTGGACAAGGCTCAGCACCCTCCCCCCTGATCAGGGATCTGCTTCTCAAGTTCCCTTATCTGGGCAAGACGAAGCTCGTGCCTGCCTCCTTCAAAAGAAGTTTCAAGCCAAACTCTGACCATCTCCTTGGCCAATCCCTTTCCCAACACCCTTCCGCCCAAAACCAAGCAGTTTGCATCATTGTGCTTCCTGCTCATTATGGCGGTATAAAGGTCATGGCAAAGGGCTGCCCTGACTCCAGGGAACCGGTTGGCCACTATGGACATGCCTATTCCCGTCCCGCAGATCAAAATCCCCCTGTCTGCCTCTCCCTGGCAGATTTGGCGAGCCACTAGCACGGCAAAGCCGGGGTAGTGTACAGACTCCTCCCCCTGAGTCCCCAGGTCCTGCACCTGATGGCCCATCTCCCTAAGGAAACCCTTGAGCTCCTCCTTCAGCTCAAAGCCTCCGTGATCGGCTCCTATGGCTATTCGGTATCTCATCCTAATCTTATTGTAACAGGTTGGAGCAAGAGATGGATCCCTCTTTCGGACGGCCACAGTCTTTGCGCAACCATCCTCGGTTCATAGGGAAACAGTTAGGTAGGATCGGGGAGTCAAGGCGGCCGCCGGGGTTTCACCGCGGCCGCCTAGTGCCCCTATACATGTTCCGCGATGTAATTTATAGCGTCCTGGACGGTCTGGATTTTCTCGGCGTCTTCGTCCGAGATTTCCATGTCGAATTCCTCCTCCAGAGCCATAATCAGTTCCACCAGATCCAAAGAGTCGGCCCCCAGGTCGTCCACAAAGGAAGCCTCGGGCACGATCTCCTCCTCGCTAATACCCAACTGCTCCGCGATGATCTCCTTGAGTCTTCGCGTGATCTGTTCCAGATCTGCCATTCCACATCACCTCCTTGAGCAAGTTCTGGATTCTCCAACGGACCTTCCCGTTGGTCTTGGCGCAGTAACTTTGTGATGCCCACTACAAAAGGCCTCGGTTCCCACTGAGGCTTGGAACTCAAATGTAAAGCCCGCCACTTACGTTCAAGATCTCCCCGGTTATGTAATGGGATACCGGGGAAACCAAAAAAAATACAGCCCAAGCCACATCCTCCGGAGTCCCAAACCTGCCCAGGGGGATGCTCCCCAAGACCTCTCCCCTTACTTTTTCGGGCAATTTGTCGGTCATGTCCGTGGATATGAATCCCGGGCAAACCGCGTTAACCCTTATATTCCAGGGGGCCAGCTCCTTGGCGAGGGCCTTGGTGAGCCCTATGAGGCCGGCTTTGGAGGCCGAATAGTTCGCCTGACCTGCGTTACCGGCGAGCCCTGCCACTGAAGCCATGTTGACTATACAACCTCTTTTCTTTTTCATCATGGAGCGGGTCACAGCCCTGCTGCAGTTAAAAGCTCCGTCCAGATTAACCTGCATTACCTGGCGCCACTCTTCAGGCTTCATCCGCACGAAGAGCTGGTCCTTGGTGATTCCGGCGTTGTTTACAAGCACATCTATATTGCCGTGTGTTTGCAGGATCTCTTGACATGCCAGCTGGACCTGGTCTGGGTCGGCCACGTTGAAGGGCTTGAGTTCACAGCTGCCCCCGCCAGACAGTATTTGCTCGGCCAGCTCTTGAGCGCTCCTCTGGGAGCTCTGATAATTGATCACCACATGTGCTCCGGCTCCGGCCAAGAGCTGGCTTATGGCTCTTCCTATGCCCCTTGCCCCTCCGGTGACCAGGGCTACCTGACCGGAAAGATTCATGAGCGAACCGTCCATTCACATCCCCTCATGCCAAGGCCTTGCCCAGCTCCTGAATACCTGCGGCGTCTTCCACCTGAACGCCAAATATCCCCGGAGCGATCCTTTTCAAAAGTCCCACCAACACCTTCTTAGGCCCCAGCTCCACGGCCAAATCGATCCCCCAAGAGGCCATCAATTGCATGCTCTCTTCCCATCGGACCGGGTGACTGACCTGCCGGGCCAGGATCTCCACCGCAGCACTGCCCGAAGGATAAGGCCTGGCGTCCACATTGGAAATGACCGGAAAAGCAGGATCGCTAAAGCTCATATTTCCCAAAATTTTTTTCAGTTTCTCCCCCGCAGGAGCAAGCAGAGGGGAGTGGAAGGGGGCGCTCACGGGTAACTCCACAACTTTTTTGGCACCTTTCTGTTTGGCTGCCTTAGCCACTCTCTGCACCGCAGAAGTATGTCCTGAAACCACCACCTGGCCGGGTCCATTGTAATTGGCTGCCACAACCACCTCTCGGCCGGCCTCTTCCCTGCATATCCGGTCCACCTCCGCAGCATCCATACCCAGTAGCGCAGCCATAGCCCCTTGGCCTTCTGGGACCGCTTCCTGCATAAACTCTCCTCTTTTTCTTACAGCCAGGACCGCCTGAGGAAAGCTCATGGCTTGGGCTGCCACAAGAGCCGAATACTCACCCAAAGAATGCCCTGCAGCACATGCAGGTGAAATCCCCAATTCCTCCAGAACCACCCTGAAGGCTGCGATGCTCAGAGTAAGGATTGCCGGCTGGGCATTGGCGGTCAAACGAAGACGATCCTCGGGCCCTTCCAAGCACAGCTTTTCCATATCCTCCCCAAGCACATCGCTGGCTTCCTGGAAGGTCTTCTTGGCCACAGGGAACTGTTCCAAGAGTTGTTTGCCCATGCCCACGTACTGGGAACCCTGTCCCGGGAAAAGCAGCCCCAATTTCTTTCCCATTTATATCAAACCCTCCCTGAGAAGGCCGCAGTAATGAGGTTTTTTCAAAATCTGAACAGCCCGGCACCCCAGGTGAAGCCGGCTCCGAAAGAATCCACCAGGATAAGGTCACCCCGCCGGATCTTGCCGCTGCGGACCGCCTCATCCAGGGCCGTGGGAATGGAAGCCGCCGAGGTGTTACCGTACTTGTGCACTGTGACGATGACTTTCTCCGGCGGGATCTCTAATCGCTTGGCCACCACTTCCATTATCCTCAAGTTGGCCTGGTGCGGAATGAACCAATCCAGATCCTGGGGGGTCACCCCGTTGCTTTGCAGGGCTTCCTGGCCAGCCTCCACCATGCTTCGAACAGCGTGCTTGAAAACCTCGTTGCCCTGCATCTTCAGATATTGGAGGCCCTGGTCCAGCATTTGGTGGGTGGGTGGATTGCGCGAACCGCCTCCAGGCAGCTGGAGCAACTCCCAAAGACTTCCATCCGAATAGAGGTGGGTTGAGAGAATCTCACCGTCCCCATTCCCGTTAGAGGGCCCCAAGACCACCGCTCCAGCGCCATCTCCAAAAAGCACGCATGTACTCCTGTCCCCGTAATCCACTCTGTTGGAGATGATCTCCCCGCCCACCACTAAGGCATTGCGAAAAGTCTTGTCCTGGAGGAACCTATGTGCCACCGAGAGAGAGAAGATGAACCCTGGACAAGCCGCATTCAGGTCAAAGGCAACAGCTTTCCGAGCACCCAGCCGGTTTTGCAAAATGCAGGCCGCAGAAGGGGTGATCATGTCTGCTGAGACCGTGCCTACCACTATCAGCTCGAGTTCCTCGGCAGGCAGGCCGGCCATTTCCAAGGCCCTCTCGGCAGCCGGCGTGGCCATGTCAGTCAGGGCCTGGCCCGGCTCAATCATCCGCCTTTCCTGAATCCCTGTCCTGGTTCTAATCCACTCGTCACTGGTCTCAACGAGATTTTCAAAATAAGAATTAGGGACCACCCGCTCGGGCACATACGACCCTGTTCCTTTTATACAAACTTTGTTCACGCAGTCACCTTGTTCGTAGGGTTAGCCCAGAACAATGGGCATGGTTCATCTTCATTTGACTTGCAACACCTCTCTGCCCTTGTAAAAACCGCACTTGGGGCAAGCGCGGTGGGGAGCCTTGGGCTCGTTGCACTGTGGACAGGTGGAGACGGCGGGTGAAACAAGATGATCGTGGGATCTCCTCTTGTCCCGGCGGGTTCTGGATTGTCTTCTCTTGGGTACTGCCATGAGTCTTCCTTCCTTACATGTCGGTGCACACGAGGTTTCAGCTCCTGAGCTTCAGCAAGGCTTCCCAACGAGGGTCGGGTTTGGACCCCCCACACTGGCAGGACTCTGTGTTGCGATCCGCCCCGCACTCAGGGCAAAGACCCTTACATTCCTCGCGGCACAACGGTTTCATTGGAAAAGACAAAACTATCTGCTCGTGAATCAGCCCTGAAAGGTCTATTTCTTCCCCCTCAAAGTATCCTGTATCCAGGTCCTCCAAACTCAGCTCCAATTCCTCCTTGCCAGAGACCTCAGGTGAGACCCTACACAGGGTGAACCTGCCTTGGACGGAAACGCTGAATGGAAACGGTTTTAGACAACGGGAGCAACTCAGCACAGCCACGGTGTTCACGCTCAAATTCACCCTCACGTCTCTACCAAAAGGGCTTAGAAGAAAGTCCACCTCCACTGGTTCTTCCAGGACTATAGGTTGCACCGGGTCATCGGCTCCAGGGGGTAGTGAAAACCAAGAAGGCGCCAAGGATCTGTGTCCCGAAATACCCTGAGCCTTGATTTGCTTGACCGAGAATACCAGACTTTCCATGATAGTCTAGCCGTAGACCGGACCTCTACATTTGCAAAACACTAAAGTTTTAACTATAAAGAAATTTTGAGCCATGTCAAGTTGAAAAGGAGATGATTCTTAGATGCCAGAACCCGCGCCAGCCCCTCCAAGCCGCCCCCCTGTTTCCATTTCAGCCTTGCTGGAACTGGAACAGCCGGCTCTGGTTCTCCTGGACTCCAATTACAAAATAGTGGCTGCCAACAGAGGAGCTTGCCTCCTGAGCGGCTTCCAGCCCGATCGGATCCTAGGTTTGGATTTCTTCTCCTTGTTCGAACCCATGGAAAGAGAGAAATTAAATGATTCCATAAAGTCCGGCATACCGCAAACAGCTTTGGAGCTGCAGCTGGTGACCGCCCAGGGCAAAATGATCCCGGTGGGGGTTTCCTGCGCAGCAGCTGAGGGACAAATTTGGGTGGCCATGTGGGATCTCCAGCCCTTGTGGGATTTGAAAAACTTAGCGGATGAGGCCAGGGACCGGGTGGACAGGATTTCCAATATGGGGGACGTGGGCATAATCGTTTATGACCACGATTTTAGGATAGAATTCGCCAACCAAATGGCAGGGGAAATTCTGGGACGTCCAGCCCAGGAGCTTCTAGGTGGAGAACTAACCGAATTTCTTGGGAAAGTGCAAAGTATTCAACTTCGAAACCACCACTCAACCTTTCACTTGGACCAGCAACGACGAGTCAGGATGGAGCTGCCGGTGGAAAGACCCGACGGTACGCGAAAGCTCGTGGAAATATATCTATCCATGACTAGCAACGAGTCGGCCCCTGTGCGCACCTATGCTTACCTGAGGGATCTCACCGAGCGGGTGGAGATGGAAAACGAGCTTAGAAAAACAAACCAGTTTTTGCAGAATGTCATAAAGAGCTCTGTGGACGGGATAATTGCTGCCGATATGAAGGGGAACATCATCATCTTCAATGAGGGGGCCGAAAGACTCCTGGGTTACCGCGCCGAGGAGGTAATAGGCAAGATCCATATTACACAGCTTTATCCGCCTGGTGTGGCCAAGAAGATCATGCGAAGATTGCGAAGCGAAAACTATGGGCCCAAAGGGAAGCTTCCCACCACCCCAACAACAATAGTGGCAAAATCAGGGGAACACATACCGGTTAGGATTTCTGCGGCTATTGTGTACGAAGGTGATCGAGAGATCGCCTCGGTGGGGATCTTCAGGGACTTGAGGGAGCGCATCAAGATGCAGCAGCAACTGGAGGAGACCTACAGGCAGTTGCTGCACTCGGAAAAGCTGGCTTCCTTGGGAAAGCTGGCCGCCGGGGTGGCCCATGAACTGAACAATCCTCTGGGCGGGATTCTCATGTACGCCAACATGTTACTGGAACAGGCCGGGGGAGGTCCTGCGGCCCAAGATCTGAGGGAGATCGTGGAGCAGACCCTGAGATGCAAGGAAATAGTGCGGGGGCTCTTGGACTTTGCCCGGAGGCGCGGGGAGGAACTGGCCAGGGTTCAGCTCAATGAGGTTCTTGAGAAGTGCGCGGGGTTGATGAGTAAACAGGCTTCTTTCCTGAATATTCGATGGGACAAGCACTTCCAGCCCAATCTGCCGCAGGTGGCGGCTGACTCAGACCAGCTGAGTCAGGTCTTCACCAACCTCATAGTAAATGCGGCCGATGCCATGGAGGGGAAAGGCACCTTGGGAATCAGGACCTGGGCTGAGGGGGAGCCGCCGCAGGTGCACGTGGAAATATCGGATACTGGCAGCGGGATTCCGGAGGAACACCTGCAGAAAATCTTCGACCCCTTTTTTACTACAAAGGAGGTGGGCAAAGGCACCGGCTTGGGCCTGAGCATAGCTTACGGAATAGTGCGGAGAATGGGAGGAGACATACAGGTCAGAAGCAAGCTGGGCCAGGGCACAACATTTCATCTGCGCTTTCCGTTGGAAGCCCCGGCTCGGATTGCAGCGGAGGCCCAGGAGGGTCTGGCGGGCATCAGGGACAGAGAGGGCAGAGCGGTCCAGGTGGTGCTTGCAGGGGAAAAAGGGCTCATGAGGCTTCTTTCTTTTTACGACTCCTTTGAGCCCAAGGATGCTTTCGAGGGACTCCCCCCCGGTCTCAAGAGAGAAAGACGCAAATGGGTCATCGGCTTGATGGGGGGCTGGCGCAACTTCCTGCTTCTGCACGGGGAAGAAGTGATTGGCCACATAGGGGTGACCCTTGGGGAATCGGACCTTGAGGAGGTAATCATCTTTATACACCAGGACTACAGGGGCAAGGGAATCGGGAGCATGGCCCTTCGCCACGTTGGGGATCTTATGGCCCGAGAGGGCTGCCGAAGGCTTTGGCTTACAGTGGAGTCCACCAACACATCCGCCATCCGCTGCTTTCAGAAGGCAGGCTTTCGCTTTACCTCCAGGGAACTCCAGCCCGAGATGGAGATGATGATGGACCTGGAGGCTTGAGATGGTCATTCCCAATGGTTGCAGATACTGCGAGGGATTCTGCGCGGTATCCCCGACCATGGAGCTAAGGAGGGTCTTTGCGCCCCTGGACCTGAAGTACCTTGCCAACCTATGCCACTTTCATCGGCCACGATTTTCCCCCAGGGGCGGGGGTGTCTCGGTCAGAACCTCCAACAGGAATTTTGAAGGCCGTTTGGGCACCAAGGATGCGAGGGTGCTTCTCACCGGCCTGAAAGCAACCGCCGTGGCCGCCTTGGGCGGGCGGCTAGTGGAGCCGCGAAGCCAGGGGATGGCTTGCTCCAAACTGAGGGAGCCCAAGGCCTATGTGGTGGGCGAAAACATGTTCATCTTTCCGGAGCCAGAGATGGGAGACACCCCTATCTCTAGAGGTCCCAACATAGGCAGTCCCCCGCAAAAAGAGGAAATACCCGACTCTTTGGGGGGAAAGGTGATGCTGAAGTTGGGCGACAAGGTGGTCACCCACCACATCACACCTGCAGGCCCAAGGCTTAAGCACAGATCCAACATAGCCCACTACTCGCAGTTCGTGTTGGAGAACATGGATCCCACGTTTCCAACAAGATGCCTGGAGAACAAGGCAAGAGGAATCCACAACCTAATAGTTCCCGGGGACTCCTACGGTCAGGGACCCAGTAAGGAACACGCGGCAATATGTACCATGTTTCTGGGCGTGAAGGCCGTAATAGCGAAATCCTTCGAGAAAATACCTTTGGCAGACCTGGTCAATTTTGGCATCCTGCCTTTTCTTTTCAAGGAAGCCTCCCGATACGAGGTAGTTGGTCACGGGGGTGATGGCATTTCTCTTCGCTTCAAGTCTTCGGCGCTTGATTTTCCAAAGGATTTGGCCTCCGGGGGACACTTGCCCCCTCCCTCGGTCGGCCTCAGCTTAGCTTCGGGCGAGAGGGTTTCCCCCAGGTCCAAATCCTGGAAAATCAAAGCGCCTGCGCCAAGCCGCTCCGAGAAACGTCATCACCCTGTGATCGCTTACCATACGAGGGTATTGAGCAGGGGGACACTCTTTCCTCTCAGAAGTGGAAAGAGGCCAACCCATCCATATCCTGAGCCACAGCACAGGAGAGTCTTTGGAGGGTGTTTCCAATCTTTCGCAGACGCGGCGCGAGCCGGTTTTGGCAGGGGGAATGCCAAACAGGATCGGATCCAGTAAGAAAAGGGGAGAGCCCCCATTGGAGAAACATGGACATGGGAAAAATAATAAAGGTTAAGAGCCCCATAGTTGAGATTGACGGTGACGAGATGACCCGCATCATCTGGGGGATGATCAAGGAGAAACTGATACTCCCTTTTCTGGACGTAAAGCTGGAATACTATGATCTGGGAATAAAAAACAGAGACCAGACCGAGGACAGAGTCACCCTAGAAGCTGCAGAGGCCATAATACGCCACGGGGTGGGCATCAAGTGTGCCACCATCACCCCGGACCAAGAAAGAGTAGCCGAGTATGGTCTCAAGAAGGCCTGGCCCTCTCCCAATGCCACCATCCGTTCGGTGTTGGACGGCACGGTCTTTAGAAAACCCATCCTGGTGAGGAACATCCGCCCTGCGGTCAAGAGCTGGAAAAAGCCCATCGTCATAGGCCGCCATGCTTACGGAGACATTTATAAGGCGGTGGAATTGGTGGTGAAGGGACCTGGGAAGGTGGAGCTGGTTTACACGGGAGAAGACGGCGAGGAGACTCGTCTCCTGGTGCACAGGTTCGAGGGCCCGGGGGTGGTGATGGGTCTTCACAATCTGGAGAAATCCATAAGATCCTTTGCCAAGGCTTGCATAAATTACGCCCTCGGGGAAAGGATGGACATCTGGTTTTCCATGAAGGACACCATAAGCAAAAAGTACCATGCTTACTTCAGGGAAATCTTTTCCCAGGAGGTGGGGGCAAGGGAGGATGAGTTTGCCAAGGCCGGCACCACTTATCGGTACCTGCTCATAGACGATGCGGCAGCACAGATAATGAAACAGGAGGGAGGGATCCTCTGGGCTTTGAGCAATTACGATGGGGATGTGTTCTCGGATGTGGTTGCGGCCGGATTCGGAAGCCTCGGCATGATGACCTCGGTACTGGTCTCCCCGGACGGGAAGTATGAGTTCGAAGCCGCTCACGGAACCGTGCGTCGTCATTATTACGAACACCTCAAGGGGAATCCCACCAGCACCAATTCGGTGGCCTCCATCTTCGCCTGGAGCGGGGGGATCAAGAAAAGAGGGGAATTGGACGGCACACCCGAGGTGGTAGGCTTCGCTGAGCGACTGGAGAGAGCCGTGATCCAGTGCATAGAGGAGGGGATTGTGACCAAGGACCTGGTCTCCCTGATGGATCCCCGCCCTATTGCTTTCCAGACCACCGAAGGGTTCTTGGAGGCCGTGGCAGGAAGATTGGGGAAGTCTCGGGAGTGAAGGGGCGGGTGAGCTCGCACCAAGGGGCCAGAGAGGGGCGACATAGCCCGTATTATTCACGATCAGTGGATAATGTGGGCTATCTTAATGACATATTTGGAAAAATCCGTCCCTGCTCAAAAGGACCCTGAGTTTCGGTTTCAGATTTGGTCTTGCTTTGAGTTGGAATATATCGAAGTGTACGGGGCTTGGGGGGCGTAGCCCCCAAGGTTAAGGGCTTTGGAGAATGATCTGGGATAGGCGTTAAGTTTTTTCCATGCTCCCAGGCGGGGAATCTCGGGGCTAGAAGGGCAAAAAGGGAAGTCTTTGAGGGCAGCCGGAGCCTTTTTAGAGACCCAGACCTTAGGCCGGCCCCCACCAGGACCCCGCCTGCCATGGCCACCCATCTGGGCCCTATCTTGTCCTGTAACCTGCCTGCAGGCACCATCATGAGGGCGAAAAACAAGCAGGCCACGGAGTATGGAAGGGCCCGATCCGCCTCGCTCCAACCCCAGCTTTCAGGAATCTGTTTTGATATGACACTCCAGCTGTAGAGTACTCCCAGGGCCAGGTTGATACCGGTACCCGCAAGGGCCACCACCCATCCGGAAAGCCCAGGAGCCGCAGCCATGGCCGCCTCCACAAGAGCTTGAGCCCTTCACCCTGGTAAGAAGCACTTAAAGATCCCTAGGCGCCCCGGGAGCTGCAGGCGCACCCCTGCTCCGTGCCACCCGGTTTTACAGCCTTCCTGTCACAAGCCTTTCTACCACAGTAGGATCCGCCAGCGTACTGGTGTCTCCCAACTCCGAGATGGCACCTTCGGCTATCTTCCTTAAGATCCTGCGCATGATCTTCCCGCTTCTTGTCTTGGGAAGGGCCTCTGCGAAGTGGAGCTTGTCCGGAGTCGCTATGGGGCCTATCTCTTTTCTCACGTGCTGGACCAATTCTTTCCTGAGTTCCTCGGTGGGCTCCACTCCTTGCTTTACGGTTACGAAAGCGTAAATCCCCTGACCCTTGATATCGTGAGGGAATCCTACAACAGCAGCCTCCGCCACCTTGGGGTGGGCCACCAGAGCGCTTTCTATCTCTGCGGTGCCCAGCCTGTGGCCTGATACATTCAGGACGTCGTCCACCCGCCCCATGAGCCAGAAGTAGCCGTCTTCGTCCTTTCTGGCACCATCCCCTGTAAAATACATCCCCGGGTATTGCACGAAGTAAGTCTGCTTGAAGCGGTCCGGATCCCCGAACACACCCCGCATTATCCCCGGCCAGGGTCTTTTTATCATCAAGTATCCGCCTTCATTGACTTCCGTCTCACTCCCGTCCTGCCTTATGACTACCGGCTCCACCCCGAAGAAGGGAAGAGTTGCCGAGCCGGGTTTCTGCGGCACAGCCCCCGGCAGGGGGGTTATGAGGATGCCACCGGTCTCGGTTTGCCACCAGGTGTCTACTATGGGGCAGCGCTCCTTGCCTATGACCCTGTAATACCAAAGCCAGGCCTCGGGGTTTATGGGTTCTCCCACTGTGCCAAGGAGTCTAAGGGAACTAAGGTCTCGGCGCTCGGGCCACTGCTCCCCGTCCCTCATCATGGCCCTTATGGCGGTGGGAGCAGTATAAAGGATGTTGACTCTGTATCTTTCCACTATTTCCCAAAAGCGATCCGGTTCCGGATAGTTTGGTACCCCCTCGAACATGAGGCTTGTGGCCCCGCTGGCCAAGGGCCCGTACACTATGTAGCTGTGTCCCGTGACCCAGCCTATGTCTGCTGTACACCAAAAAAGGTCCTCGTCCCGGTAGTCGAAGATGTATTGGAAAGTTAGGGCTGAGTAAAGGAGATATCCAGCCGTGGTGTGCAGTACCCCTTTGGGTTTCCCGGTGCTGCCGCTCGTGTACAAGATGAACAGTGGATCCTCCGCCTCTACAGGTTCCGGCTCGCAGACCTTTTCGCTCTTGGAGACCAGCTCATCCCACCAAAAGTCCCTCCCTTCCTTCATGAGGGTTTCCCTGTCCACCCTCCGCACAACCACGCAATGCTTTACCCCGGGACATTCCTCCAAGGCCAAATCCGCGTTGCGCTTGCTCTCCAGAAGCCGGCCGGACCTAAACCCGTAGTTGCTGGTTATGAGGGTTTTAGCTCCTGCGTCCAGGATGCGATCCCTTAGTGATTCCGCGCTGAAGCCCCCGAAAACCACACTGTGCACGGCCCCTATGCGGGCGCAGGCCAACATTGCTATGGGAAGTTCAGGGATCATGGGGAGGTATATGGAAACCCTGTCGCCTTTCTTGACTCCAAGTTGCTTAAGCGCGTTGGCGAAACGGCATACTTCGTGGTGGAGCTGCTGGTAGGTCAAAGTCCTGGATTCCTCCAAGGGTTCTCCCTGCCAAATTATAGCTGCCTTGTTTTTGTGCCAGTCTCTTAAATGACGGTCTAAGCAGTTGAATGAAGCGTTGAGCCTGCCTCCCTGGAAATACTTTACAAACACAGGGTCTTTGAAGCTGTAGGACTCTACCTCGTCCCACTTGCGGAACCACTCCAAGTGCTTCTCCGCCATCTCCCCCCAGAAGCCGGCCGGATCTTCCAAGGATCTCTTGTATAGGGAGCGATATTCTTCCAAGCTCCCGACTCTGGCCTTTTTGGCGAACTCCTGTGGGGGCGGGAAAACCCTTTTTTCCACGTACACGGACTCTACAGCGCCTCTTGTTTCCTCTGCCATGGGCATTACCTCCTTAGTTGGGATCAAACAGCGAGGCGGTTCTTCCCCCAGCCATCCGCCAGAATGCGAGGGCCTCACCGAGTCCATGGTTATCACAGGGAATTGGAAATGGCCAGAGTGTAATAAAAGGGTATAAAGATGCTCTGTGGTCGAATAAGGGGTGAGTCCTCTCCTCTGTGATCCGCCAAGTGGGGTTCATGGTACGGGGGCCTCTCGTGAGGGTCATGCAGAATGCGGCCACAGAGCATCCACCCCTTGGAGTTTCTTGCAATGATCTTGCCATCCAGCCTCTTTTCAACCCTCACTGCATAAGGAGAGTCCGCTTTGGGTAAAGCAAGTGGAGCGCACAGCAGCCACCCACGCTCAGCATGAATTCCCAACTTGAAAGATGGGATCCAACAGAGCAAAGGGCAGGGTGGGTAAATGGGTTGGTGCCAAAAGCCGAGACAAAAAATCCTTGTTCCAGGGTTTTGATGGTAGTGCCAGGTTTCTTTACATCCTGTCAAGTAATGCTCCTTTTGGGGAGGCTTGGCCGGTTGTTTGGATATTGCCCTTTGGTTGCCTTATAATGACGGCCTGCCGCATAGGTATTCTTATTAGGGGTTAGGGGGCGGGGCATGCGGCTTTTGTTTCTAGGTTCCACCGGAGAACATGCCGGGCAAAGCCTTGTGACTTGGGCTTTTGCCCGGGCCTTGGAACAAAGGGGGCTGAGGGTGGGTTTCTTGAAACCCCTTTTCCCGAAAGAGGATTCTGAAGAAAAAAGCCCTCGGGATGAAGATTGCGAGCTTTTTCGGCAAGTCTTGGCCAGCCAGGAATCCTTGGAAAGCACTTGTCCGGTTCTCAGGGGGGAGGCCGGATGCGGCAGAATCTCTGCCCAGGAAGCCGCCCGGTTGCTGCTGCCCATCTTGCAGGCCCGCAGCTCGTACATTGACCTGATGATGATCATGGGCAGAAAGGAGATCTTCCTGGACGATCCGGCCTCGCCTATATCGGACGTGTCCTTGGTGCAAGCCTTGCAGGCAGACTTCATATTGGTGACCCGGTACCTGGATCTGCCTCGCACCTTATACAGCCTGCTTTCAGTCTTTTCGCTTTTGGGATCCAGGATCAAAGCAATAGTACTGAACCGTATCCCTCATCAACAGATGCAGGAGGTCTCAGAAGGGATCCGGGCAAAGCTTTCGGGACATGCCATGCCGCCGCTGTTTTTTGTGCCTGAAGATCCTTTCCTTTCGGCTAGGAGCTTGGCCGAAGTGGTGGCAGCCACCCAAGGAGAGCTGCTCCTGGGTCACCAAAAGGCTGGAGATTTGGTGGCAAGCTGGAGTATGGGTGCAGGTCATCTGCTGAGCGGGGACATGGCCCTGTTCAAACGGTTTTACAACCGGATCCTGCTCTTGGGCCCTCCGGAGTCTGGCACAGAGGGGCCGACCCGGCCGGTGGGGGTTATTCTGACCGCGGGGCGAAGGCCCCCTCCTGTTCTTCTTGATGCGGCAGGCAGAATGGGACTTCCCCTGCTGCTGTGTTCCGGAGACACCTTTGCCACACTTGAGCAGTTGGAGCGAACCCCCTCCAGACTCTCCCGGGAAAGCGAGCCAAAGGTAGACAGAATGATCAGGTGGCTTGCGCTGGGCGGGCAGCTGGATGAGCTCTGGACGGCTTTGGGTTTGGGCCCTCCCGTGAAAGGTGACTCAAGCCAAAGCCTTGGCTATGAGGGCCAGGAGACGGTCAGGTGAGATGGGTTTGGACAAAAAAAGGTTCGCCCCTGCCTCCAGTCCTTTTTCCCTGTCCTCATCTCTGCTCTTGGCCGTCAGGAAGACAATGGGGGTCTCTTTGTGGATTTCTTTCTCTCTTATCCTTCGACAAAGCTCAAACCCGTCCATCTCGGGCATAATAACGTCCAGGACCAATAGGTCAAACTGTTCCTTCTCCAATCTCTCCAGGGCTTCTGCAGGCTTGGCACTGGTGTGCACCTCATAGCCTTGGGGACGAAGCAGTTCCCCCAAGGCTATCAAGATGAGCTCGTCGTCGTCCACGATGAGTATCTTCTTGCTCATGAAGGCTCCTCCTGGGCAAAATGGGTCGCAGCGGGCAAGAGCACACGCACCTCTGTGCCCACTCCCACCTGGCTTCTTATTTCCAGCACACCCCCGTGATCCTCCACGATCTTAAAGCAAAGGGAAAGCCCCAGCCCTGTGCCTCTTCCCACGGGTTTGGTCGTGAAAAAGGGCTCCATCACCTTGTCCAGGATCTCCGGGGGGATCCCTGGCCCCGTGTCCTTGACGGTTACCACCACCCAGGAGCTTCCCGCACGTTGCTCCAAAGCGGTCTGAATCAGAAGCTCTTTGGCACCCTCCTTCTCGTCCAGGGCGTCCCTGGCATTGGAAATAAGGTTCAAGAGCACCTGCTCCATCTGATTGGGATCAGCCATCACAGGGGGAAGCCCTTGGGTCAGACGCCTTTCCAGATGAATCTGATGATCCAGAAGTTGCTGCCCGGTGATGAGAAGGGCGTTCTCCACAGGCACATTCACGTCCACCAGTCTCAGCTCGGGCTTGGCCTGCCTGGAGAATTCCCTCAGGTGATCCACTATCCTTGCTATCCTTTCATTGCAGCGCCTTATCACCTCGAGTCTGTCTTTGTTAGGACAATCTTGGTGTAGCTCCCCCTCTATGACATGCAAGATGGTCTGTGAGGCCATCAGCGGATTGTTGAGCTCGTGGGCAACTCCCGCCACAAGCTCCCCCAAAGCCCTCAACTTGGAGGCTTCCACAAGATGAGCCTGCGTTTCTTTGAGCTTGGCCTCCAATTTTTTTTGTTGAGTCAGGTCTTTGAAAACCCCCACCGTGCCTATGACATTGCCCTCCCCGTCCCTGAGAAGCGAGGCCGAGTTGATTATGGAAAGAACCTCTCGGTCCTTGCGAAGAATCTGCATCTCATAGTTCTCCACTCTTTGCCTGGATCTCAGCACCTCCATGATCTGCCTGGCTTCTTGAATCCCCTTCACATACAGCCTGGAGATGTGGGTCCCCAGAAGCTCTTCCCTGGCATACCCCAGCATCTCCTCCATCCCCCGGTTCAGAAAGGTGATGTGCCCCTTGAGATCTGTGGTCACTATCCCGTCCACGGAGCTGGCCATGACGTTCTCCAAGAACTCCTTGGTTTCCCTGAGTTGTCTTTCCAGCAGCCTCCTGCGGGTAAGGTCCCTTACGATCTCAACAAAACCTGAGATCCGACCCTGGGGATCCGGCATGGCAGTTACCACCGAGTGGGCCGGGAAACGACTTCCGTCCTTTCTGACCCTCTCCATCTCCAGCTCGCACAGCCCCTCGGTGCGGGTGCGGGAGGCGATCTGTTTCTGAATACCTTTTTCTTTTTGCTCGGCGGGGATGGTGATGCCGATATTCTCTTTCCCCACCACCTCCTGCTTGCTCCAGCCGAAGAGGTTTTCCGCACCCTTGTTGAACTCCATGATGTTACCCTTGAAGTCCAAAGCCATGATGGCGTACTGGGTGGCACTTTCCAAAATGCTGTTAAGAAATGTGGAAAGCTCCCTGTATCTCTCCCTGGAATCAGCTAGCTCCCTGGTCCTCTCGTCCACCATGCGCTGGAGACTTGTGGTGTACTCCTGGATCTGGCTGGCCATCCTGTTAAAGGAGAGTCCCAGAATCCCAACCTCGTCCCTTCCGTGCACTTCCACACGCTGGGAAAGGTCTCCGTCCAGCATGCGGGCAGTGGCTTGAGTCAGCTCCCCGATCCTCCTGGTGAGCACCCTGGAGAGGCCCACGGTGAATATGAAGACCAGCGGGAGGCTGACCAGCACCACCGCCACGATGAACCGCTCTGTCTCGTACAGGGCCTGGTATATCTCTTCCTCGTACGTGCCGGCCGCGATGATCCAGTCCCAAGGTCTGAAATAGGTGTACTTTGTGATCTTCTGGCGGGGGGTTCTTTCTCCCAGCTCAGGGTTCATCCATGGATAGCGAATGGTCTCCACCTGGCCATCGGGTGCCTGGGTGGCCACCTCCACCATGGCCCTGATGTAGTGAAACCCTTCTGTATCCTGGGCATCTATTATGTTCTCCCCCTCCTTGGCAGGGTGGACCTTGAGCACCCCCTGGCTATCCATTATGTATGCATAGCCTGTGAGCCCTACACGGATCTCCTTGACCTGGGTCTTAAGGGAGACTGCAGGCTCTTTTACCCCCACGCTCAAGGCGCCCAGCACTTTTCCTTTTTCGTCCAGAACAGGTTCATACACAGTAATGTACCACTCATCCAGCACAAGGGTTCTGCCTTTGAAAGGCTTTCCTTGGCCTATCATCAGGGAAACGGGGTTCTCCGCAGGGATAAAAGTGCCCACCGCACGAACTCCATCTTTATCCCTCAAGTTGGTTGCAATTCGTAAGAGCTCCCCGCTCTCCAAGAGATTCAAGACAGTGCAGATCCCGCCTGTCAACTCTCCTACCCTATCTAAAAAATCTTGATCCAGATTCAACCGGATTCCCTTTGCCTTCCATGAGGGTACCTCTAGGCTCTTGGTGTCCTTGCCGTCAGGATCCCTCACAAGGAGCTTGAGAGGCTGTTGCGGGTCTGTGCTGATCCTGGGAGCGTCTCCCAAGAGCAGCATTCTGGCCAGAGCCATTCTTCTGTCCAGCTCCTTTTGCACAATCTCTTCCTGGAGGCTGCACATGGCGAAAATGTTTCGAACCAGATGCTCCAGATCCTCCTCAGCTGCTTTTCTTAGGGCGCTGTCGAACCTGTTTAAGGAGAGGAAGGAGACTGCCAAAAGGGGAACCAAAACCAGCAGCAGAGTGAGGCTCACCAGTTTGGTTCTTATGCTCAAATCCCTGATGTTCAGCATGAGATGCCGCTCCCTGGAAAGCCAGTCCTCTCCTTGACCAGGAGGCGACTTGGGCCATTAGAGCACAGGGCCCCAAACCTGTAAAGCAGGGGATCCTCCCCCTCACACGAATTTGCTTGCAAGGAGCGTGCTTTTTTCAATACACAGGGTCCGGGAAGGTGGGCATAGCCCTGGGCTTCCCCACCATGCGGTACATTACCGGGGAGCTCCAACCCTCGCCTAGGAGCTCGTCCTCAACCTCCAAGAGGATTCCATCGTGGATGGCCCAGCTTCTGCCCCTTACGGTTTGGGCCATCTCCGGGCGTCTAAAAGGGGTGCTCCCGTTCATAAGGGCGTAGAGTTTTCCACCAGGGAGGAATTCCTTGTGGATGCTCCTCATCATAGGGTAGCCGCTGAAGTAGGAGAATCCGTGTCTCTCGTAAGTGATTGCGTTGTGGTAAAAAAGGGCCTCCAAACGGATGGTCCTGATGTCCAGGATTCGACAAAAGAACTCCAAGCACTCTATGGCTTCACGTGTCAGGCCTAAACCCTTCCTGCTCTGTCCAGGGCAGAGTCCGGCCTCCATGGCCTTGATTTCCTCCTCCAGGTTCCTGGAAGCCCAACCAAAAAGAGTGTCCCTCCCATGGGAGTCCACTTGGGTAAGGAACCTGGGGCTCCGGGGATCGTTCACAATTAGGAAGTCCCAGTCCAACTGGGTGAAGTCCTGAGTATCCGATATCTGGATGGAGTATAGGGGCTCCTCCATTTGAGGGAGCTTTATCTCCACCAGAGCGGTCTTGTCTCCTGGGGGGCCCCAAATACGCACAGCCCTTTGCCCTTCCCCAAGGGTGAAGCTGAGAGGATGGATCTGAAACCTGGCGTAAAGGGAAGGAGGGATCAGAATTCTGTAAAGACCCTCCTTCTCCTGAAATGGAAGCTGGTTGATGCGGTGGATCCAAGACATGCGGAGCTCTCCCTTCGCCCGAGTGTTTAGCCCATTCCGGCCAGGATGTCAAAGCACCCCAGGAGAGGCCAAACTTTATGACTTGACACCTAGGGATTCGGTGTGATCTTATCCACTGCAGGGGCAGGGTGTTCTTTGTACTCCTGGATTCCTGTCAGCTGCAACTCCTGTGGAGAGAAGACATGGTCCAGGCTCTCACCCCTGTTTCAAAACCGCCCTTTCTGATTTTGGCTGTCGCAGTCACCCTGCCGCCCTTTTTGATCACCTGTTTGGACCGGATCCGGGATGCCAGCTGGCAGCCGGGAACCCACTGTTGCCTGGAGCCCCGGCTCAGGTGTCCCAAGGTTTCCAACCTTATCCCAATGGATTCCCAAGAGAGGGACAAGCCTTGGAGACAATAGCCATTACCTTGGACGGTGTGCCCGTTAGCGGTAGGCAGGGGATGACCATCCTGGAGCTGGCCCGAGAGGTAGGGGTCAGGATCCCTACCCTTTGTCATGACCCAAGCTTGAAGCCCGTGGGAGCCTGTCGTGTTTGCCTGGTGGAAGAGGAGGCCTCCAGGCGGCTCTTGGCCTCTTGCGTCACCCCAATTGCTTCGGGCATGAGGATCCAGACCCGCTCTCCAGCGGTGCTGGAAGCCCGCAGGGTGATTCTTCAACTGATGCTGGCCAACCATCCCGAGTCCTGCGTAGTGTGCGACAAGGGGAACCGTTGTCAGCTGAGGCAACTGGCCGCAGAGGCGGGAATAGGCCTTGTGGACTACGACCGCATGGACTCTTTTGTCAATGCTCAGGAGGCAAACCCTTTCCTAAAGAGGGATCTCAGCAAGTGCGTGCTTTGCGGCAAGTGTATAAGGGCAGACCAGGAGCTGGTAGTGGTGGGGGCCATGGATTATTTCCAGAGGGGTTTCCAGGCAAAGCCAGGTACTTTTCTGGACAGGCCCTTGGAGCACTCTGAGTGCACTTTCTGCGGGACTTGTGAGGCCATCTGCCCTACAGGAGCCTTGTCTGAGAGCAAACCTCTACACATAGGTACAGCGCCGCAGCGTGCCTCCACTGTGTGTTCATACTGCGGATGCGGCTGCTCCATCTGGGCGTACCTCTGGGAGGAGCGACTGGTTCGCATTGAGCCCAAAGCAGAGGACTCGGTCAACAAGGCAACCCTCTGCGTTCGAGGCCGCTACGGAAGCGACTACCTTCACTCCAAGGACAGACTCCTTAACCCCATGCTTCGAAAAAACGGGGAATTGGTCAGCGTCTCCTGGCAGGAGGCCCTGGATGAGACAGCGGCTCGCCTAAAGGAGATAGCAGCACGCCACGGTCCAGCCTCGGTGGGCTTTTTCGGCTCAACCCAATGCACCAACGAGGAGAATTACTTGTTCCAAAAATTGGCCAGGCTGGGAGTCGGCACCCCCAATGTGGACAATGGAGCCAGATTTCAGGCTGTTTCAGGCATCCTGGCTATGCAGGAGGAGCTCTCCATAAGCGGTGCCACACATCCTTTGGAGGAATTGGAATTCGCCGCAGTGATCTTGGTGATCGGGGCACAGCCCCTGGAATCGCATCCTGTGGCAAGCTATGCACTGAAAAGAGCAGTAAAGCAAAGGGGGGCGAAACTGATTTATGTGAGCCCCTTAGAAGACGCCTTAAGCAGAATGGCTGAAATTTGGATAAATCCGTGGCCTGGTTCGGAGGGGCTCATCCTTTTGGCCTTGCTTAGGGCCGTGATCCTGTTAAGAGGTTCCCGGGTACCCGGATGGCTTGAAGCTCAGGATCCAGGGGATTTCTTGAAGAGGAGTCTTGTGGATTCAAGCCAAGTGGATGACGCTGCAAGAATTCTTTGCTCAAGCCCTTCTTGCGCCTTGGTTTTCGGAAAAGGCCTGTCCTGTTCCCAGGGGGGCAAAGAGGGGGTAAAGATCCTGGTAAGACTAGCAAGGGAGCTGAACTGCCTTGGGGTGGCGGGAGGTGGGATATATCCTCTGGACAGGGCGGCCAACACCCAGGGGGCTTGCGATATGGGGACCCTGCCTGAATTCCTCCCTGGTTACAGGTCCTCGGGGGATCCTCGGTGCAGGGCTGAGCTGGCCCAATCTTGGGGGAAAGAGCCTCCCGCCGGCCCTGGCATGAGCCTTCCTGAGATGCTGGAGGCGGCCCTGAGAGGAGAGTTGAAAGCTCTTTACATAATGGGTGAGAACCCCCTGGAAGTTTTGCCGAGCTATGCTGCCGAGGCTCTCTTGAGGCTGGAGTTTCTGGTGGTCCAGGACATGTTCCCCACGGCCACTTGCCAGAGGGCCCATTCGGTCTTGCCTGCTGCCGGTTTTCTGGAGAAAGAGGGCACTTATACCAGCCTAGAGAGGAGAATCCAGAGGATACGGCCGGTCTTACCACCTCCTGGGGGTGCAAGACCTGACTGCTGGATCCTCTCGGGGCTCTTGAAGCGTACAGCCGACCTGCCCGAGTACGAGGCGCCGGCAGAGGTGATGAAGGAGATCAGTCAGACCGTCCCCCAAATGAGGGGGGTACGTTATGCAAGACTTGAAGGCTCGCCCATTTTTTGGCCCTGCACGGATCCAACGGCCTCTGGAGAGAGGATTCTACTTAGGGGGGGAGCCCCTGAGCCCCAAGCTGCGCCGGATCCTTCCAAACTCATGCAAACTAATCCAAAAGACCCGGAGTTTCCCTTCCTGGCCGTGGAAGTTGAGTCACTCTTTAGAATGGGCAGCGCAGTTCGTTCCAGCCGGGCAGGCAGGTTGAGGGATTTCTCCCACCAAACCCTGGTTTTCTTGAATCCCTATGACATGGGCAGACTGGGGCTGGGAGAGCAGACTCAAGTTAAGTTGCTTTCCAGATGGGGCGAGCTTAAGGCCACTGCGCTGTCGAGGCCTGAAATCCACCCAGGCTTGCTTTGCGTGCTGCCTGCTGCCCAAGGCCGCGGGCTTGCCGGACTGGCGCCTTGGGGTTGGGACCCTGCCAGCAGGACAGCCCAAACCAGAAAGGCAGGGGTGAGGCTGGAGAGGTGCGGTGGATGATGCGGCCTGTCTTGAGGGTATGGGGGGAGAGACTGTTTCATGCTCAAAACAGTCTGATTCTTGGTTTCAGAATCAGCCAGGGTTTGAGTCGGAATATGTTGAAGGGCACCGGGGGCTTGGGGGCCTGACCCCTAAACTGACCGGTTTTAAGAATTATCCGGGTTAGCTGCGAAGGAGGGGGATTCCCCATGCTGAAAACAAACGGATCGGCTGGAGAGCTAAATGGTCTGGAAGACCTCTTGGGTGGGTCCAAAGGAGGCAGGCAGGCTCTAATTCCTCTTCTGCAGAAAATCCAGGAACACTTCGGTTATGTGCCCCCCCAATCTTTGGAGCCTGTGGCCAGGCACCTGGGACTTTTCCCGGCAGAGGTGCAGGGCGTGGTGAGCTTTTACGCCCAGTTTTCTCTCACACCCAAGGGTCGCAACATAGTTAGGGTTTGCAGAGGCACCGCCTGCCACGTCAAGGGTGGGAAATCCATACTGCGTGTGGCTGAGGAAAAACTCGGCATCCAGGATGGACAGACCCGGGAGGATCTGCTCTTCAGCCTTGAGACCGTGGCCTGCCTGGGGACCTGTTTTCTGGCACCTGTGATGATGGTGAACCGAAACTACTATGGGAGGCTTGTGCCGCCTCAGGTGCAGTCCATTTTGAGACAGTATGAGTGAGCACTAGAAGGAGAGGATCTACATGTCCGCGTTGAAGAGCTTGGAGGCTCTGGAGGGGCTCAGGCAAAAGCTTCTTCAAAATGAACCTCCCGAGAAGAGCCGCTTGAGGGTCTGTATGACCGGCTGCCGGGCGTACGGAGCCTTGCAGCTGAGGGAAGCCCTGGCAGAGGAACTCCAAAAGGCGGGCCTTCAGGACTCGGTGGAGATACGGGAGACGGGTTGCCAGGGGTTTTGCGCTCGGGCCCCTGTTATGACCGTGGACCCAAAAGGTTGGTTTTACCAACAGGTAAGACCCGAGGATGCCAAGCAAATAGTGGAAGAGACCCTCTTGGGGGGGAGGCTCCTGGAGAGGCTGGTCTATGGGGACCCTGTGAACGGGGAGGGCTTTGCCTCCTTGGAGCAGATCCCATTCTATAGGAGTCAGCAGCGCAAAGTGCTTGGCCTTTGCGGCCTTGTGGACCCCAAGAGCATAGAGAACTACCTGATTCAGGACGGATACTCAGCCTTAGCCAAAGTGCTCAGGCAGATGAGCCCAGAGGCTGTGATAGAGGAGGTGGAGCGGGCCGGCTTGAGGGGAAGGGGTGGTGCCGGATTCCCAACAGGGAGGAAGTGGCGTTTTACCAGGCAATCCCCTGGGGAGCCCAAGTATATAGTCTGCAATGCGGATGAGGGGGATCCGGGGGCCTTCATGGACAGGGCCGTGCTGGAGGGAGATCCCCACAGCGTGCTGGAGGGGATGCTCATCGGGGCATATGCCATGGGGGCCCGGGAGGGTTTTATTTACGTGCGGGCCGAGTATCCCATAGCCGTGGAGCACCTTCAGACGGCCGTTTCTCAGGCCAGGGAGCTGGGGCTCCTAGGAGAGGGGATATTGGGGTCAGATTTCTCGTTCCAAGTGCACATCAAAGAGGGGGCCGGTGCCTTTGTTTGCGGGGAGGAGACGGCCCTTATAGCTTCCATAGAGGGCAGAAGGGGAATGCCCAGGGCCAGGCCTCCCTTCCCAGCCCAGGCTGGACTATGGGGTAAACCTACCTGCATAAACAACGTGGAGACCTTTGCCAATATCCGCACCATCATCTTGGAGGGTTCCCAAAGCTATGCTTCAGTGGGCACCGAGTCCTCCAAGGGCACAAAGGTCTTCTCCTTGGCTGGCAAGGTAAACAACACCGGGCTGGTGGAGGTGCCCATCGGCATCACCATGAGGGAAATCATATACCAGGTGGGAGGGGGCATCCCCAAAGGGAGGAAGTTCAAAGCAGTTCAGATGGGGGGGCCTTCTGGAGGGTGCGTGCCGGCGCGCCATCTGGACTTGCCTGTGGACTACGAGTCCCTCCAGTCCGTGGGCTCCATAATGGGCTCAGGCGGCATGGTGGTCATGGACGAGAACAACTGCATGGTGGACATCGCCCGCTTTTTCCTGAGCTTTACCCAGTCGGAGTCCTGCGGCAAATGCGCCCCATGCCGTTTGGGCACAACCCAGATGCTCTCCATACTAAACAGGATCACCAGGGGGGAGGGCCGGCCCAAGGATCTGACTCGCCTAATAGAGATCGGCACTGTGGTGCGAAGATCCTCCCTTTGCGGTTTGGGCCAGACATGCGCCAACCCTGTGCTTACCACCATCGAGCACTTCAGGGAGGAATACGAGGCCCACATCCAGGAGGGCAGGTGCCCGGCTGCTTCCTGCGAGCATATGATCATCTCTGCCTGCCAGCATGCCTGCCCGGCAGGCATAGACGTGCCCAATTATGTGGGCTTTATAGCCGAGGGCAGATTTGCCGAGGCGGCTGAACTCATTCGGGAGCGAAATCCCTTTCCCTCCATATGCGGCCGCATATGCCACCACCCGTGTGAGACCAAGTGCAGGAGAGGGGAGCTGGATGAGCCGGTGGCCATACGGGCCCTGAAGAAGTTCGCGGCCGACTGGTATTACGAGCACACCCAAAAGGAGCCTGAACCCTTCCCCCTGCGCCACACAGAGAGGGTGGCGGTTGTGGGGGCAGGACCGGCCGGGCTCACCTGTGCTTTTTTCCTGAGAAAGATGGGCTATCCCGTGGTGGTGTTGGAGGCCCTCCCCGTTGGAGGGGGCATGATGGGGGTGGCCATACCTGACTTCAGGCTTCCAAAGGAGGTGATCCAGCGGGAGATCCGTTACATAGAGGCTCGTGGGGTCGAGATCCGGTACAACTCGCCTGTCACCACCCAAAGAAGCGTGGAAGATTTGCTGAAAGAGGGTTTCCAGGCCGTGTTCATTGCCGCCGGGGCCCAAAGAAGCCAGTTAATAGGGATTCCCGGAGAATTGGAGGGCATAGATGGTCTTCATTACGGGCTTCGTTTCCTGAGAGACGTGAAGGTAGGCAAGAGGGTGGATGTGGGAAGCAGGGTGGCAGTCATAGGGGGCGGGAACACTGCCTTGGATGCAGCTAGAACCGCAAGGAGACTGGGAGCCGAGCAGGTGAACATCTACTACAGGCGCTCCCTGGAAGAGATGCCCGTGAGCCAAAGGGAGCTTCGGGAGGCAATGGAGGAGGGGATTGGCATCAACTGCCTGGTCAGCCCCACCCGTTTGGTGCACGAAAACTGGAAGGTGAAGGGGATAGAGTGTGTGCGCATGAGACAGGCAGAGGCGGACGAGTCGGGCAGGAGAAGGCCTTTACCCATAGAAGGTAGCGAGTTCTTTGTGGAGGCGGATACGGTCATACCGGCCGTTGGGCAAGCCCCTGACCTCTCTTTTCTCATGGAGGACACTCGCTTGGAAAGGGTCAAGTGGGGTGCCCTCAGGGTGAACCCCAACACCCTGGCCACCAACGTTCCAGGTATCTTCGCCGGGGGGGACCTGGTCACAGGTCCCACCACGGTGATCCAAGCCATTGCTTCAGGAAGAAGGGCTGCGCTGGCCATAGACAAGTACCTGAGGGGAGATCCCACCCGGGTGGTGATCAGGGACGAGAAGTGCGTGGAGGAACCCCAGAGAGAACCCCAGCCCGAGGAGGCTGCCCCAGCAGGGCGTGTGGAGGTCCCCATGCTTCCCCCTGGAGAAAGACTGAGTGGGTTCATGGAGGCTGAAGGGGGTTACTCGGAGCAGGAAGCTGTGGCCGAGGCCCTGAGGTGCCTGAGGTGCGATAGGGAAAAAATCAGGGACCGGCCTTTGTGAAGGCAAGGGGATCCATTAAGAGGGGAAATAGATTCCAGCTTTGTGCGGCTGGGAGAGAATCTGGCGAGACCTGGTGGTAATGCCCGTGTGAAGCATAATCATCCTAGTCTGGATGATCCAAGCCAAGGAGAAGACGGATGATCAGGTCCATCACCAAACAGAAGAGCCTAGAGGAAATCCTGAGCCTCCTAGAGGGGATGGAGAGGGTTTTCATCCTGGGCTGCGGGACCTGCGTAACCCTCTGCCGCACTGGAGGTGCGCCAGAAGTTGAGGACATGACCAAGAAGCTAAGGGAAAACGGAAGAATCATCATGGGCTCCATGGTCATACCCGTTGCATGCGACGAGATCTCCCACGAGGCCCTGGAGCAGATGAGGGATCCTCTTTCCCAGAGCCAGGGGATCCTGATCATGACCTGCGCATTCGGGGTACAGACTATTGGCAGGCAGGTTCAAATCCCTGCTATACCGGCCCTGGACACGCTTTTTATCGGCAAGGAGCGGGGGATCGGGCAGTTCGAGGAGGTCTGTACCCAATGCGGGGATTGCATCCTGGGGGAGACCGGCGGCATTTGCCCCGTGACCAGCTGTCACAAGGGCCTTCTCAACGGCCCCTGCGGGGGGACCAAGGATGGCAAATGCGAAATAGACGCCCAGAAAGACTGTGCTTGGACCCTGATTTACGAAAGGCTGAAAGCCCAAGGAAGGCTGGATCGCATGCGAAGGTTGCAGCCTGCCAAAAACTATCAGGTAAGCCCCAAGCCGGGCAGGATCTTGATCCCCGTGGAGGAAAGGGGGGAGTGAGATGAGCTTAAGGTTCAGAGAAATCCTAAGCTCGGGAGAATTTGTAATCACAAGTGAAATCGGCCCGCCCAAAGGCACAAATCTGGCCCCCATGCTTCACCACATTGAGCTCCTCAAGGATAAGGTGCATGCTCTAAATGTGACTGACCATCAGAGCTCGGTCATGAGGTTTCCTTCCTTGGGAGGGGCCATGCTGATAAGAGAAAAAGGGGGAGAGCCAATCTTACAGATGACCTGTCGAGACAGAAACCGTCTGGCTTTGCAGGCAGACCTGCTCCTAGCTTACAGCAGGGGGATAAGAAATGTGCTTTGCCTCACAGGAGATTCGGTAGTGGTGGGGGATCACAAGGAGGCCAAAGGGGTCTTTGATCTGGACTCTAGCCAGCTTCTTATGGCCGTGCGAAGCTTGGAGCAGGGCAAGGATTTGGGGGGAAACGAGCTGGACGGGAAGCCCGAGTTTTGCGCCGGGGCCATTGTAACCCCGGAGGCAAGGCCTCTGGAGCCACAGCTCATCAAATTCGAGAAGAAGATACAGGCCGGGGCCGAGTTCTTCCAGACACAGGCCATTTACGACCTGGAGAACTTCGAGAGGTTCATGGATTATGCCAGGCCCTTTGGTGTCAAGATCCTCGCGGGCATAATCCTTCTCACCTCCTGGAGGATGGCCGAGTACATGAACAAGAACGTTCCCGGTGTTTACGTCCCCCAGCACCTCATCCAGGAACTCAAGGAAGCCCCCAAGGGAGAGGCGCTCGGGGTGGGCATCCAGATCGCGGGCAGGATGATCAAGACCCTGAAAGAGAAGAGGCTGTGCCATGGGGTGCACATAATGGCCATAGGCAGGGAGGAGCTGGTACCCGAGATTCTTCAGGCAGCCGGCCTGGATGGAACCGGGGGATGAGGCGCGATTCTTGCTAGTTCAAAAGAGCGGGGGGTCTTGCTGCGGTCTAGGTGGAACCCCCAAACCCTCATAGGAGGTGAGCCATGGCAAGGATACTGGTGGTTGACGATGACCCGGATTTGGTGGAGACCGTTTCCATGATGCTGGAAAAACGTGGGCACCAAGTGGTGCCTGCTTACGGGGGGCTGGAGGGGCTTAAGAAAGTTCGGGAGCTAAAGCCCGATGCAGTGGTCCTGGATGTCATGATGCCGGACAAGGATGGCTTTGAGGTGTGCAGGGAGATAAAGGCCGATGCCGGGCTGAGAGAGATTCCGGTGCTTTTGCTTACAGCCGTGGCCTCCAAGATCAGTGAGACCAAGTACACCCCTCGCATGGCAATGGAGACCGAGGCGGACGATTATGTGGACAAACCAGTCAAGCCCGAGGAGATAGCCAGGCGGGTGGAAAGGCTGATCTCCAAGTGAGGGGGAATTGAGTAGCAAGGCCTCGGCGGAAAGCAAAACCTCGGAGATTCCCTTGGTCCTGGTTGTGGACGACGAGAGGGTCATGCGGGAGGGATGTGCCCGCATTTGCCAGGGCATGAGTTGCGGGGTGCTGACTGCCCAAAACGGCGAGGAAGGGCTCAGGCTTCTCGCAGAGAATCCCGTAGACGTGCTCCTTTTGGATCTCATGATGCCGGGGGTGAGCGGCATGGAGGTGTTAAAGGAGCTTATGGTAAGGGACTCTGCCCCAGTGGTCATAGTGATCACAGGATACGCCACAGTTGAGCTGGCAGTGCAGGCCATGAAGCAGGGGGCCTATGACTTCATCGCCAAACCTTTCACCCCGGACCAGCTGCGGCTCGTAGTCTCCCGAGCCCTGGAGAGAAAAACACTCCAGAGGGAGGCGGAGAGGCTCAGGCAGGAGCGGGCCAGGAGCCTCAGGGACGTGGCCCAGGAGCAAAGCCGACTTCGCACCATAATTCAGGCCATGGCCGACGGAGTGCTCGTGGCCGACAACAGGGGGATAATCGTTCTGCATAACCCCGCTGCAGCCAGGCTATTAGGATCGGTGGGGGAGGAGCTCCTGCAAAGACCAATCCAAGAGGTGGCTCCCTCCGAGATGGCATCCATTGTGTTGGAGCTGACCAGGGCCGCACCCCTAACAGCCAGGGCCGTGGAGGCACGCATAGAGAGGATAGGGGACATACGGGCCCATGGCAGCCCAATCCATCTTCCCGATGGAGAACTTCTGGGGGTGGTCCTGGTTATCCAGGACATAACCCCCCTCAAAGACTTGGACCGCATGAAATCCGAGTTTGTGGCCATGGTTTCACACGAGCTTCGCTCCCCTTTGGCGGTGATAAGGCAACAAATAGAGGTGCTCCTGGCAGGCATGGCCGGGGAGCTCAACCAGAGGCAGCAAGAGCTGCTTGGAAGGGCCGGCCGAAGGGTGGAGGGGCTTTTGGGTCTGATTAAGGATCTTTTGGATTTGGCCCGCATAGAGGCAGGCCGCATGGTGGACAGAAGAGAAGCCCTGAATCTGGTGCCGCTGGTGGAGGAAGTTGTGGCTGGGTATAAGGAAGTGGCCGAAGGGAAAGGACAAAGCCTTGTTTGCGAAACTGCGGGTGAGCCCTTTTGGGTGGTGGGGGATGGGTCGGCCCTGGAGGAGGTCTTCTCCAATCTCCTATCCAATGCCGTCTCTTATACCCCCGAGGGGGGCAGTATCAAGGTCTGCCTAGCCAAAAAAGGCGGTTACGTGTGTGTGGAGGTGAAAGACACTGGAGTAGGCATTCCTCAGGAGTGCATCCCCCGCATCTTCGACAAGTTCTACAGGGTGCGAGACGAGAAAACCAGACAGGTGGTAGGCACAGGGCTTGGGCTTCCCATAGTGAAGGGCATAGTGGAGGCCCACCTGGGTGCAGTTGAGGTGGAAAGCACGCCCGGCAAGGGGAGCACCTTCCGGGTGCTCATACCTGAGGCTGGCCGCCCTGTTTCCAAGTCCTCACCGAAAAGCCTCCCTGCAAGTCTTGCTTCCTAACCCGGGATATCCTCCCAGGCCTGTTGGGGGCTATGCCCGGTACGCTTTGACCTATCCCGGCTCAAACCAGAGTTGAATCTGAAAACCAAAATACGGGTTTTTTGAGCATGGATCGATTTGTCATAGCATATCAATTAGATAGCCTGAATTATTCACTGATTGTGAGGAGTGCGGGCTAACCATGTTCTCAGGCGCTGATTTGTTTCCTACCAGCCACGTTCAAGCCCCAAAGTCGTTTTTCGCTTGACAGATCCGGGCGCTCGCGATATGAAAAGGGGCGCTTCCACCCTTCTTTGGCCGTGGGATGGCAGACGGCCGGCTGGGAATTCAAAGTGTCTTCATTCAGGCGGCTCTGTTGGTTAGACGCCCCTTGAGGGGTAATTATTTTGAGGGAGGTGTGGGCCATGAGGAAGACGGGATTGGTGTTAGCAGTGGCGGCCTTGGCCTTGTGCATGGTTATGCCGGCCGTGGCTCAGGAAAAGGTGATCAAGTGGAAGGTCCAAGGCTTCGTGCCGGCCGGCATGCTCTACCACGAGACCATGGTCAGGACTGCCGAGGAGATCAAGAAGGTCACCAACGGAAGGCTCGTGTGGGAGTGTTTTCCCGCGGGAGCACTCGTCCCGCCATTCGAAGGACTCAAGGCTGTAAGCGACGGGGTTTACGAGGCCAACTTCGGTTACACGGGCCAGTGGGTTGGCAAGATTCCTGTCTCACCTCTTTTTACAGCCGCCCCAGGAGGACTCAACGCCTTGGACATGCAGATGTGGCTTGAGCACGGAGGCGGCAAGGAGCTTCACCAGGAGATGTATGACAAGTATGGATACAAAGTCAAAGTTATCCACGACGCCCCCATAGCCATGGAGATCTTCATGTGGTCCAAAAAGCCCCTCAAGAAGCTGGATGACTGGAAGGGGATAAAACTTCGCATGATGCCGATCATGGGGGATGTGCTCACAAAGCACGGCCTATCGGTTGTTTTCATGCCCGCAGGCGAGATCATGCCCAACCTACAACGCGGGGTGATAGAGGCAGCGGAGTACAGCATCCCGGCATTCGATAAGACTCTAGGCATTTGGGAGGTGTGCAAGTACTTGCACCTGCCCGGCTTACATCAGCCAGCCTCTCAGCTGGAATGGGTCATCAACAAGAAGGCCTGGGATGCCCTGCCCGAGGACTTGAAGCCGCAGGTGGAGGCGGCCATTGGGAAGATGAGGCTTCTCAACTGGCTCTGGATGGAGTCGGAAAACATGAAGGCAATGGATTTCTTCAAAGAAAAAGGCATAGAGATAGTGGAGGTGGAGCCCGAGACGGTCAAGACCTTCATTAAGTGGGCCGAGGACTATCTGGACGAGATGTCCGCCAAGGATGAGTTTTTCAAGAAGGTGTGGGAGTCCCAGAAGTCCTTTGGCAAGAAGTGGTATCCCTATGCCAAGATGTTCTCCCTGCCCCACTGATCTTGGGACTAAAGTGCCCCTGGGGTTAACCCCAGGGGCTTTGAAGGGCTGGGACGAGAAAGGCTTTTGTCCGGGAGTGGGCCTCCAGTATATTTGGGGAGGCCACTCCCTTCGAGTTTGAGGAGGTGCTGTTTGGAGAGAGTCTTTCGGGTAATGGATCGGGCCAGCGAGTGGACAGGGAAGCTTTCCAGTTACCTCATGCCGGCACTCGTGTTTGCCATATGCTACGACATAGTCATGCGGTATGTTTTCAACAAGCCCACCCATTGGGCATTCGAGGTCACGTACATGACCTACGGGGCTTACTCGGTCTTAGGGGTGGCCTACTGCCAGCTGCTAAAGACCCATGTGCGCATGGACCTAGTCTACGGGAGGCTCTCCCCAAGGAACCAGGCCATTGTGGACTCCGTGTGTTATCTCTTGTTGTTCTTCCCGCTCATGGTCGTGCTCACGTATAAGTGTGGGGAGCACGGGCTTTGGACCCTGAGCTCTGGTGAGCGCTCATCGGTCAGCGTCTGGAGGCCGCATCTTTGGCCCTTCAAGCTGGCCATCACCTTCGGGTTCCTGCTTTTCCTCCTCCAGGGGTTGGTGGATTTTCTAAGAACCCTGGGAAGGGTAGTGCGAGGAGGTGGCAGATGAGCCCAGAGCTTGTGACCATCTTGATGCTCCTTAGCCTCTTCGTGCTCCTGGCGGGCTTCCCACTGGCCTTTGGCATAGGCACCATGGGGCTTCTCTTCGGGTACATGACCACGGGCAAGGCTTACCTGTATATGATGCCCCAGAGGGTAATAAACGGAACCCTCTCGGAGTACATCCTGGCTGCGGTGCCGCTTTTCATCTTCATGGGCGCCATGATGCAGACCTCGGGGGTGGCAGAGAGGGCCTTCACCATCTTGAGGAGATGGATGGCGGGGGTCAGGGGGGGGCTTGCAGTGGCCACTGTGGCCCTTGCCATAATATTCGCTGCCTGCACCGGGGTGGTGGGCGCCTCGGAGACGGCCATAGGGCTTCTGGCCGTGCCATCCATGCTAAGGGCCAATTACGACAAGGGGCTGGCAAGCGGAGTGGTGTGCGCAGGCGGCACACTGGGGATCCTCATCCCCCCCAGCGTCATGTTGATCCTTTACGCTCCCATGGCAGGGGTGTCGGTGACCCAGATGTATGCCGGGGCTGTGGTGCCGGGGCTGATGCTGGGGGTGGGTTACATCCTCTACGTGCTCATACGAACCGCCTTAAGCCCTGAGATGGGGCCTCCCCTCCCACCAGAGGAGCGCATCTCCTTCTTTTCCAGGGAATCCCTGGTCACAGGCTTCAAGTACCTGATACCACCGGTCTTTCTAGTCTTCCTGGTCTTGGGTTCCATATTCTTCGGTGTGGCATCCCCCACAGAGGCCGGGGCAGTAGGCAGCGTGGGGGCCGTGGGCCTGGCCATAATGAACCGGACCTTCACCTGGAAGGCTTTCAAGGAGAACTGCTATCTGACCCTCAGGATAACCTCCATGATCATCTTTATCGCCATAGGCTCCAACCTTTACACAGGGGCCTTTTTGGGGGCAGGGTGTGGTCAGGTCATAACCGACTTCCTCCTCTCCCTGGGCTTTGGGGCCTGGGGGGTCTTCATAACCATCCTGGTTATAATCCTTATACTGGGCTGCTTCATAGACTGGATCGGGATACTGCTTATCACGGTGCCCATCTTCTCCCCTATTCTGATGAAGCTGGGCTTTGATCCCCTCTGGGTGGGCCTGGTGGTCTGCGTGAGCCTGCAGATCTCTTTTCTCACCCCTCCTTTTGCCTACTCTATCTTCTACCTCAAAGGGATTGCCCCCGAGATCCCCCTTCCTGCCATATATAGGGGGATCGTGCCCTTTGTTGGTATTCAGGTCATGGTGACAGCACTTTGCATTGTTTTCCCTGAGCTTTGCGTTTGGCTTCCCAAGGCCTTGGAGGCAGCCAAGTAATTCCGCACAGATTCCGCAAGCAAATGAGGAGGTGTTTCAATGCCCAAAGCCATCATAACAGCAGCCATCACAGGGAGCATCCATACCCCAAGCATGACCCCATACCTGCCTATAACTCCCAAGCAGATAGCCCAGGAGGCAGTCAGGGCTTATGAGGCCGGGGCTGCGGTGGCCCACATCCACGTGAGGGACCCCGAGACCGGGGCCCCCTCGCCTTCCCTGGAGCTGTTCGGGGAGGTGCTCTCTGAGGTGAAGAGCCGCTGCAACATGATTCTCTGCACCACCACAGGCGGCGGGTTGGGAATGACAGCAGAGCAGAGGGTGGCGGTGGTGAGGAAGTACAGGCCGGAGTTGGCCTCCTTCAATTTCGGCTCGCTGAATTTCGCCCTCTTCCCGGTGCTCCAGAAGATAAAGGACTGGAAGTATCCCTGGGAGCCCCAGTACCTGGCCATGACCGAGGACCTGATCTTCCCCAACACCTTCAAGACCATGAGGGAGTTCTGCGGCTTCTTCAAGGAGGCTGAGACCAAGCCCGAGATCGAGATTTACGATGTGGGCATGATCAACAACCTGGCATTCATGATCCAGGCCGGCCACATTCAGAAACCCGTTTACCTGCAATTCGTCATGGGCATTCTGGGAGGGATCCCGGCCACAGTGGAGAATCTGGTCTTCCTTTACCAGACTGCCCGCAACCTCATAGGGGATTTCCAGTGGTCTGTGTGCGCGGCAGGCAGGAACCAGATGCCCATGTGCACAACAGCTTTGGTGATGGGAGGAAACGCCAGGGTGGGTTTGGAGGACAGCCTTTATGTGGAGAAGGGCCGAATGGCCAAGAGCAATGCCGAGCAGGTGGAGAAAATAGTCAGGATTGCCAGGGAATTGGGAGTGGAGCCGGCCACCCCTGATGAGGCCCGCCAGATCTTGGGGCTAAAGGGGTTGGACAAGGTCAACTACTAGACGCGGAGAGGGGACATCGATGACGCTGAGAATCTGGGACACGGGGACACGGAGACACGGGGACGCGGGGACGACATCTCCCGGGTCTCAACGTCCCTGAGTCAATTGTTTTCCTTAGTCCGAGCCCTATCCCCTCTATATGATATGGCGCAAGTGGGCCCTGAGAAGAAGAGGAGTCGCAAGATGAGAGTCGAGGACATAAGGTCAATATCGGTTCTGGGTGCCGGGATCATGGGTCATGGCATCGCCCAGGCGTTTCTTATGGGTGGTTACCCTGTTCGCTTGTACGACATAAAGGATGCCATCCTGGATACAGCCCGTGCCCACATAAGGAAAAACATGGAGATGTTCGCTCAGGAGGGGCTCTTGGAAGCCTCTGAGGTTCCCCCTGCCGTGGAGCGGCTCTTTACCACCACGGAGCTGGCCCTGGCCGTTGAGGGAGCAGACTTCATAGTGGAAGCGGCCCCGGAGGATTTGCCTTTAAAGCAGGAGCTATTCGCCAGGGTGGAGAGCCTCTGCCCGCCACAGGCAGTCATAGCCACCAACACCTCCTCCCTCACCCTGTCGGCCATAGGAGAGAAGGTGAAAAAGAAAGACAGACTGGTTGTGACCCATTGGTTTAACCCGCCCCACATAGTGCCCACCGTGGAGGTTGTTCGGGGGCCCGAGACCACCCAAGAGACCATGGAGCTGGCCGTGGCTCTTCTTGAGCGGATCCGCAAGATGCCGGTCAGGATCCAGAAGGAGCTCCCAGGGTTCATAGTGAACCGGATCCAGACAGCCCTCATAAGGGAGGTGTGGGATCTATACGCCCAGGGGGTGGCCAGCCCGGAGGACATAGACAAGGCCGTGAAAGGAAGCGTGGGGTTTAGGCTGGCAAGCATTGGCCCCCTTCTCACAGCGGATCTCGGGGGGCTGGACCTGTGGCTGAGGGTTTACGACAACCTTGTCCATGAAATCTCGAGCTCCACCGAAGCTCCCAAGGCTGTGCGGGACATGGTCTCCCAGGGGCATTACGGCATCAAGTCGGGCAAGGGTTTCTACGACTACGCCTTGGATTTCTCCAAGGCCGAGCTGGACGAGGCTGTGAGAAGAAGGGACAAGGAGTTCCTCAAGAGACTCAAGGATCTTTATTGGAAGGCTTGAAGGGGGGCGGGAGATGAGCGTGCTGGTTACAGGTGGGACCGGATTCATAGGAGCCGAGGTGGTAAGGATCTTGGTTGCTCGCGGGGAGGAGGTCACGGCCTTTGACATCAACCCTTCCACAAAACTCTTGCAGGATTTGGCAGGCAAGGTGCGGGTGATCAGGGGGGACTTGGGGAATTTCAGCCATGTGTTGAGTGCTGTTAAGGAATGCAGACCTGCCGCCATATATCATTTGGGAGGCATGCTCTCGGTCCCCTCTGATGCGGACCCCCAGGCCTCCTTCAGGGCCAACGCCATGGGCACCTTCCACGTTCTGGAGGCGGCCAGGCTTTTCGATGTGGGAAAGGTGCTTTTCTCGAGCACCATAGCCACCTACGGCCTGGACATAAGGGAGGGCAAGATAGATGACTACACCCTCCAGAGACCCCAGCTCTTCTACGGCTGCACAAAGGTCTTCTCAGAGCTCATGGGTCTGTTCTACAGGCGCAAGTACGGTCTTGACTTCCGGGGGGTGCGTTACCCCTCCATCGTGGGGCCAGGGGTCAAGACCCCGGGCATCGTGCAGTACAATGCCTGGGTCATAGAGGAGTGCGCCAAGGGAAGGCCCTATGTCATGTACGTGAGGCCGGAGACTCGCTGCCCTGTAATGTACTTCAAGGACGCTGCCAGGGCCATGGTGATGCTGGGGGATGCCCCCAAGGAAGCGATTCAGATGGTGAACTACGTGGTGGCAGGCCCAAGCCCGGCAGCCAGCGCTCAGGAGCTGGTGGACATGGTGAAGGCCAAGCTGCCTGGAGCCAGGATCCAGTTCCAGGTGGATGAGGAGAAGCAGAAGATCATAGACAGGCTCATTCTTCCCCTTGATGACAGCCTGGCCCGCAAGGAGTGGGGCTGGAAGCCCGAGTATGATCAGGAGAGGATCGTGGAGGATTTCTTGGAGGAGCTTCGCGCACACCCGGAACGCTATGAGTGAGCCCGGCTGCGAATCTCAATTCTTGGGAGGCAGGCACCATGTCAAAGAAAACACCTCTTTGGGAACCATCTGAAGAAAAAAAGGCCAGGGCCAACATCACCCGGTTCATAGATCAGGTGAATCGGAAGTATGGGAAGTCCTTCAAGAGCTATTGGGACCTGTACGACTGGTCTGTGGCCGAGATTCCGGATTTTTGGGCCGCAGTGTGGGACTTCGTGGAGATCCAGGCCTCCAAACCCTATGAGCGGGTGGTGGAAGACCTTGGGAGGTTTCCCGGGGCCAAGTGGTTTCCCGGAGCCAGGCTCAATTTCGCCCAGAATCTTCTTCGCTACAGGGATGAAAATGTGGCCTTCAAGTTTGTTGGGGAGACCCAAAAGAGGGCCCAGATGACTTACGCGGAGCTTTACCAAACTGTGGCCCGCTTGGCCCAGTCTCTCAAAGAGCTGGGGATCAAGCCCGGAGACCGTGTGGTGGGCTACATGCCCAATCTCATGGAGACAGCCATCGCCATGCTGGCCGCCACCAGCTTAGGGGCTGTCTGGTCCTCCTGCGCAACAGACATAGGCTCCCAGGCCGCCTTGGACCGTCTGGGTCAAGTGGAGCCCAAGGTGATGTTCACGGTGGACGGCTATTTCTACAAGGGAAAGGCCTTCAAGTCCTTTGATAATGCGGTGGAGGTGGCCAGGAACATCCCCAGCCTCCAGAAAGTGGTGGTGGTTGAGTATGCCGGCACAAAGCCGGATCTAAAGGCCCTGCCCAATGCGGTCAAATACGAGGAGTTTCTCTCCCCGCAAAAAGGCCTGGAGATCCCCTTCGAACAGCTACCTTTCGATCACCCCGTTTACATCATGTTCTCCTCAGGCACCACCGGAAAACCCAAGTGCATGGTGCAGTCTGCGGGTGGGATCCTCATCAATCACCTGAAGGAATTGATCATTCACACGGATCTGAAGAGGCAGGACACCATCTTCTACATAACAACCTGCAGCTGGATGATGTGGAACTGGCTCCTGGGCTCTTTGGGGGCAGGGGCTACTGTGGTGCTCTATGACGGCAACCCCATGCACCCGGATGCAGGGGCCATGTGGAAGCTGGCCCAGGATCTCAAGATCACGGTATTCGGGCTGAGTGCCAGCTATGTGAATGCGCTAAGGGCCCAGGGGGTCACACCCGGCAAGACCTACGACCTCTCGGCTCTCCAGCAGATTTCCCAGACAGGTTCACCTCTTTCGGCCGAGGGCTTCGAGTATGTGTACCGGGAGATAAAAAGGGATCTGCACTTCAACTCCATCTCGGGCGGTACGGACATAAACGGCTGCTTTGCCATCGGGAGCCCAATACTGCCGGTGTACGCTGGGGAGCTCCAAAGCCCGGCCCTGGGCATGAAGGTGAAGGCCTACGATGAAAAGGGTAGGCACGTCTGGGACGAACAGGCGGAGCTGGTCTGCGAGGCTCCGGCCCCCTCCATGCCCATTTATTTCTGGAACGACCCGGACGGATCCAAGTACAAGGCGGCCTACTTCGAGGTCTACCCAGGGGTGTGGCGCCACGGGGACTATATTGTCATGCACAGTGACACAAGAGGTATCACTTTTTACGGCCGTTCGGACGCAGTGCTGAAACCTTCAGGGGTGCGCATCGGAACCGCCGAGATCTATAACCAGGTGGAAAAACTTCCCGAGATAGCTGACAGCCTGGCCATAGGGCAGAACTGGCAGGGGGACCAGAGAATCATACTTTTCGTGAAGCTGAACGAGGGCTACACACTCACCCAGGAGCTCAAAGACAAGATCAAAAAGACCCTCAGGGAGAAGGCCTCCCCCAGGCATGTGCCCGCAATCATAATGGAGATGCCCGGGGCTCCCTACACCCTGAACATGAAGAAGGTGGAAAGCGCGGTGACCAACATCATCCATGGAAGGCCGGTGACCAACAGGGACGCCCTCTCCAACCCGGAGGTGCTGGACTACTTCGAGAGCATCCTCCCAGAACTCCAAAAATGAGGCCCTTGGGGGGCAGCTATGCCCCCCATGACCTTGGTATCAGTAAATAAAGGCCTTGGGGAAGAGCTTTTGGGCATTTTGGGTGGTTATGCGGGCCACTTCCTCCTCGCTCACGCCCTTGATCCTGGCAATTTCCGAGCAAGTGACTCGCAGGTTGGCGGGCTCGTTTCTGTCCTGCACAGTGGGGCCCAGGACCGGGGAGTCCGATTCCAGCAAGAGCCTTTCCAAGGGAAGGTGACGAACAAGCTTCTGCTTCTGTGGAGAGCGAACCAAAGAGGGGGGCATGGAGAAGTAGTATCCTGCCTCAAGCCCCAGGGCCGCCGAAGATGCACGCCCGTCAAAGGCGTGAAGCAGCACCTTTTGAGCCCCGAGCTGCCTCAGGAGTTCTATGGTGTGCTTGCCTGCCGAGCGGGAGTGCACGTTTAAGGGCAGATCCAGCTCCAGGGCCAAGGCCACCTGGGCTGAAAGCACCTTTCGCTGCATTTCCCTTGCTCTTTCATCCTTGGCCACCCAGAAATCAAGACCCACTTCTCCTACGGCAACAAGTCGCATGGAGTGGTTTCTTATGAAGAGGAGCATCCCTTCCAGCTCTTCTACCCCCGCAGACTCAGGATGAAGCCCTGCGCAGGGCTTCACCATGGGCTCATTTCTTGAGAGCTCCAGGATCTCCTCTGCGTCTTCCAAAGTCTCGCTCACAGCCAGGATGCAGCCCACCCCTGCCCGGCCAGCCCTGAGAAGCACCTGTTCCATGTCCCCTGCAAAGGCCTCCCCATACAGGTGTGCGTGCACATCCACCAGAGACCACTTGTATTCAGGCCAATCTAACATCTGTGAGGTTCCTTCCGGCCCAGGCCCTTAACCCGAGCCCTCGGGCCGGATCTCTTTTCCCCAAGGCCCGGATTGCCCTTTTGTGACATGCGATTAAGATGGGTCGCAGCTTTGATACGCCACGAGGCCCTTTTGGGGCTCATGGGTTCTTTCCTTTGTAGTTCATACCAAGCTCCGCCGAAGGCCCCACACCCAACGGCTCTTCTTGGGTTGGGGGCGAAGCGGGTGTTAGGAGCCGTGCTAGCTCCTCCTGTAAGTGCCGCTTTTCCCACCCGATTTGAACTCCAGCCGGATTTCGGACAAAACCATGCCCTTGTCTATTGCTTTGCACATGTCATAAAGGGTAAGGGCAGCCACGCTCACGGCCGTGAGGGCCTCCATCTCCACGCCAGTGCGGTCCACGGCCTGGACCCTTGCCTCTATCCTTATCCCGGGAAGCGACTTGTCCGGCTCCAGGCTCACCTGTATGGAGGTCAGAGCCAGGGGATGGCAAAGAGGGATAAACTCCCAGGTCTTCTTGGCTGCCTGGATTCCGGCCAACTGCGCTACCAGAAGCACGTTACCCTTGGGGACCTGGCCTTCCAAGACGGCCTCGAGGGTATGCTCCTTCATGAGAACGCATCCGGAGGCCACAGCCTCCCGTCTGGTAGGTTCCTTTGCTCCCACATCCACCATGCGAGGGCGGCCTTCTTTGTCCAGATGGCTGAGCCGGGCCATTTCATACCCCTCTGGGATTAGTCTGATCTTATTGCGGAAAACACTCACGGGCAGTCTAGAAAGCCTGGTTACGGGGTGTCAAGTAGCTTGCAGAGGTAGGGCTTTCTCCAATTCAGCCTTTGCCAGGCCGGCCTTGGATTTCCGGACCGGCTGAAACCCCATGCGGGTCCCAGTTTGTGCGGTCTAGCCCGCATTATTCACGATCAGTGGATAATGCGGGCTATCTTTATGATATATTTGGACAAACCGGTCTATGCTCAAAAACACCCTAATTTTGGTTTCCAGATTTGGTTCTGCTTTGAGTCGGAATGTGTCGAAGCGTACCGGGGGCTTGGGGGCTTGAGCCCCCAAAGTTACGGGCTTTGGAGAATCATCCGGGCTAGGATTCCGGAGAAGACCGGGATAAAATTACTACTTCCGATTTCCGGATGCGGGGAAGCCCGGGCAGTTAGAAACGAGTTCAAAGGCATTGGAGGTGGCCCATGGTTTTGAGTAGAGATCAGATAGTGGAGCGAATGGAGAAGCTGGCCAAAGGAGAGAGCCTCAGGTTTGCGATCCCGGACACCTTTGGGGGAGGAGTGGCAGTTATCCAGTTGAACCCGGCTGAAGGCAAGAAGTTTCTTCTCTGGGTTGGAAAGGACGAGGGAGCGGCCATGAATTCCAAGCCTTATTGGGAGCAGGACAAGGCCAAACCCATCGCCAAGTGGGTGGCGGACAGGGTGGGTGATCTCATGGGCTGAGGGTGAGCTCACCCCCTCCCGAGGCTTCCTCCAGGACCGGGCTTCCCCTTGGGGGCTCTTCCCCATGGAGAAGATATGCGGGGCCAGGCATGGGCCTGGAGACTGGCTGCAGGGGTTGAACAAGGAGAGGGCTCATGATGTGGGGTGCAGGCCGTGTGGGGTCTTTTTTGGCGCTGCTGGGAGCTGTTCTTGCAACCGCGTGCTGGGCAGGGCTGGACAAGGTGGGTTCACAGTCCCCTGTGGACGTCCTTATTGTGAATGGGTCCGTGCGCACGGCACAGGGCAAGGGCATAGGGGATGCCGAGCTTAGTTTTTTTGTTGATGGGAAGAAGCTGGATCTGGAGGAGGCCCGCACCTCAGAGCAGGGCACCTACCAGGTGGAGCTCAGGCTTCCAAGGGGAGCCCTGCCTGGGGCGAGAGTGGAGATGGAGGTGCACAGGCCCTCCTTCAAGCCCTCTGGCCGCATCCCTCTGGAGAGGGTGTTCGAGGAGCAAGTGGATCAGGCTGGCAATAGGGTCTACTTGGCCCACCAAAGCCTCAGGTTGGAGAGGGCCATCTCCCCTGCCTTCTGGATAGCCGCCGGGGTGCTCTTGGGAGTATACGGCCTCATAGCCCTGGAGGTGATGCACAGGACCCTGGCTGCCCTGCTGGGAGCATCGGTGCTTCTCTTCGTGACTTACACGGCAGGCACCTTCTATCCAGGATACGCTATCCTCTCCTTCGAGGAGGCCATAAGGGCCATTGACATGAACGTGATCTTCCTGCTCATGGCCATGATGATAATAGTCGGGGTCCTAAAGAGAACCGGCGTTTTCCAGTGGATAGCCTATAAGAGCTTTCAGGTGGCCAGGGGAAACGTGTACGTCCTTTCGGTGGTTCTTATGGTTGTAACGGCCATCTGTTCAGCCTTCCTGGACAACGTGACCACCATGCTCCTCATCATACCGGTCACGGTGGAGGTTTGTGTGACCCTCAAGATCAACCCGGTGAGCCTCTTGATCCCTGAGGTCTTTGCATGCAACGTGGGTGGGACCGCAACCCTCATCGGGGACCCTCCCAATATCATGATAGGTTCTTATGCCAAGCTCTCTTTCATGGACTTTGTGGCAAACCTGACCATAATCTGTGGCATCTGCCTAGTTTTCTCGATGCTTTACTGCCTGGCATGGTACAGGAAGGAGTATGCCAAGGCCCAGGTGGGAAACGTGGGGGAGATGATCCAGAGGCTTAAGGAAGAATACCAGATCACGAACCGAAAACTCCTCACCCAAGGCGGGGTGGTGCTTGGGGCCACCATATTCCTCTTCATCATCCACGGTGCCCTTCACATGGAGCCCAGCATCGCGGCCATGATCGGGGCCGCAGTGCTCCTGGTGGTGAGCGGGGTGAACATCGTGGAAATGCTGGAGCACGAGATCGAGTGGCCAACCCTGATCTTTTTTATGATGCTTTTCGTGGTGGTGGCCGGGGCCGAGCACACGGGCCTGATCCAGATGATCGCGGACTGGGTCAAAGATGTCTCCGGGGGCTCCCTGGTGATGGCCATTGTCATGATTCTATGGGTCTCAGCCATTCTTTCGGCCATCGTGGACAACATCCCCTTCACAGCCACCATGCTGCCCATAGTGGCTTATCTTACGGGCGTGATCCCTGGAGCCCAAGGGGGTGTCCTGTGGTGGGCCCTGGCTTTGGGAGCCTGCTTGGGTGGGAACGGGACCATGATTGGGGCCAGCGCCAATGTGGTCACCGTGGGGATGGCCGAGCGGGCGGGATATACCATATCCTTCATGGAGTACGCCAAGGTGGCCTTCCTGCCCATGATGGTGACTGTGGCCCTTTCCATGGGATGGCTTCTTCTGGTGGAGGTTTAAGGCTGGCCCGTCTGATGGGGGAAAAGATGGATTACAAAAAAATAGTCTGTGCAGTCACGGGCTCCGAGGCTTCTGATCGGGCGGCCAGGGAGGCGGCTTTCCTGGCCAAGGAGAGCGGGGCCTCGCTGATCTTTCTTTATGCAGTGGATGCCTCGTTTCTTCAGGGCATGACCGTGGAGTTGCGCGCCGAGTTTGCCGAGAAGTCCCTGGAGCACCTGGGAGGCCATATTTTGGAGAGGATGGAGCAGATAGCAAGACAAGAGGGTGTCCAGGCCAAAAGGCTGCTCAAGAGGGGGCGCCTGATGGAAGTGCTAAGGGAGGTGGCCCTGGAGGAAGGGGCGGATCTTTTGGTCCTGGGCAAAGAAGAGCCCTCTTTTTTCGAAAAGGTGCTCTTCAGGGACGAGGTGGAAGACCACGTGAAAGAGCTTCGGGAAAGGACCGGGGTGGAAGTCATGCTGGTTAAATGAGCGGGGGGAGGTGCACAAAGCCAAGGAGTTTGTTTGGCAAGCGTCAACATGGAAGATTGTGTGTTCTGCCGGATCATAAAGGGAGAGAGCCCTGCTGAATTTCTGTACAAGGGGAAGGATGTTGTCGTATTCAAGGACATTCGGCCCGAGGCCCCCGTGCATCTTTTGGTTGTGCCCACCCGACACATAAGAAGCGTGAATGAGCTTTCTGAAGCTGACAAACAGATCCTGGGAGAGATGTTTCTGAGAGCCAAAGAGACGGCTCAGGAACTGGGTATAGCCGCAAGGGGTTACAGGCTTATCTTGAACGTGGAGAGGGGAGGGGGGCAGATAGTCTTTCACCTGCACATGCATCTCCTGGGAGGTTGGTGAGGGGTTTGAGGCAAAAAAAAGCCTTGAGGGCCTTGTGCGCCCCACATGGGTGGGCGGGGTGGAAAGGGCCACTTTTGCTTCTTGCGGCTTCCATGGCGCACACCTTAGCCTTCAACAGGGAATCCATAATATGGTTCGTGAAGGGGGATGTGGCCCAGGCTCTGGCCTTGGGGGCTCTCCAGACAGTCATGTTTTGGGGGCTCACCCTGAGCCTTTCCCTCCAGACCTGGCTCCTGGGCTTGGTACTGCCCGTAACGGCCTTAATCAGCTCTGTTACCGGCTATTTTCTCTCCACCTTCAAGATCCAGGTTTTCGGCCCCAACACCGTGGCCCTGGCCTTTGAGACCAATCCAGAGGAAGCGGCCGGGTTTGTGAGTCTGGAACTTCTGCTTCAAAGTGGAATAGCAGCGGCAGTCTCCATACTTATGGCTTTTCTGGTTGCCAGGGCACAGCGGGGCCTCTCCAGAAGGAAAAGACTGCTTCTCATAGGATGCTGCCTTGTGGCCTCGGCGGTTCCCCACCTTCTGGTCAAGCTACCCATGGGGCTACCCTTTGATGCCGTGGCCAACACAGCCTCTTACTTGGCAGAGAGAGAAAAGCTGGGGAAGCTCTTGCAGGCCAGAGCCGATCTTTCCCTCTTGCCTGCAGAAGCCCCTGAAGGTGAGATGTTGGTGGTATTGATACTAGGGGAGTCGGCCAGGTGGGATCATTTCCAGATAAACGGGTATTCCAGACCCACAACTCCCAAAGTTTTGCAATTGGGGGTCTTGAGCTTAGGGGAGGTCACTTCCTGCGGGACCACCACCCGAACCGCCGTGCCCTGCATGCTAACCCGGGCCACCTTTGGGGAGCCGGAGCCTGGTTTGAGGGAGACCTCTGTGGTCTCTGTGTTTAGGGCCGCAGGTTTCCACACGGCCTGGATTTCCAACCAGAGCTTTCTGGGCAAGGCCAACACCGTGGTCTCGGCCATAGCCAAAGAGGCCCACACGGTCTATTTCAACCATCCGCAGGCAGACAATGTGCTAATGAGGTTCACAGACCAGGAGCTTCTGGAGCCCCTGGATCAGGTCCTGGGGAAAAACTTTGCCAAAGCCTTTATAGTGTTGCACACGGTGGGCAGCCACTGGCTTTACGATCATCATTATCCGGAGGAATTCAGGGTCTTCAAACCTGTTTGTACAAGAAGGTCTCCCACCTCGTGCTCCCCGGATGAGATAATCAACTCCTATGACAATAGCATTCTGTTTACAGATCATTTCATCTCGGAGGTTGTAAAAAGGGTGCGTCACCGCAGGTCCTTGGTGTGGTACGTATCGGACCATGGGGAATCCCTCGGGGAGGAAGGCAGGTGGGGGCACGGCCAAGCAGAAGAAATTCCCGAGCAAAGAAAGGTGCCCATGTTGCTTTATGCGTCCCCCGCTTACCTGGAGGCCCATGGGGAGATCTGGAGAAATCTCCTTGCCAAGAGGGAGCGGTCTGCAAGCCATGATAACTTGTTTCACAGCTTGATAGATTGTGCGGGGATCCGCTCCCAAGTGGTGGACAACAGCTTAAGTCTGTGTGCGGATTCTCCAAAAAAATGAACAGGAAAAGACAGGAGGGAGGTTTCAATGGAGGAAGCCCTGGAGATATATCTCCAACCCACCCAGATACTGGACAGCAATAATCCAGAGGTAGCGATGCTGGCAAGGCAAGTGGCCTCTCAGGAAGCTGATGATATGGAAAAGGCTGTCAGGCTTTACTACTGGGTCAGGGACAAGATCTGGTACGATCCTTACGTGCCCTTTTACAAACCCGAGCATTACAGGGCCAGCCGGGTGCTGGAGCTCAAAAGAGGCTATTGCGTTAGCAAGGCCTCATTGCTTTGCGCCCTGGGCCGGGCCTGCGGGATCCCGTCCAGGCTGGGTTTTGCCGATGTGAGGAATCATTTGGCCACACGCCAGCTCATAGAGTGGATGGGCACGGATATTTTCGTGTACCATGGGTTCACCGAATTTTTCTTGGGCGGCAGGTGGATCAAAGCTACCCCGGCTTTTAACCGGGAACTCTGCGAGAAACACAGGGTGAAACCCCTGGAGTTCGACGGCAGGCAGGACTCCATATTCCAGCCTTACAACTTGGAGCAGAAAAGATTCATGGAGTACGTGGCCTTCCACGGCAGTTTCTCGGATGTGCCCGTGGAGAGGATAGTGGCAGCCTGGGAGGAGGCATACGGCATGGAAAGGGTGAGAGCCTGGATACAGATGATGGAGACCTCGCAAGGCTTTCCCTCTAGGGACTTCTATGCGGAAGAGGTGATCAAAACTTAGCCCGGAGTATTTTCCAAAGCCCGTAACTTTGGGGGCTTAGCCCCCAAGCCCCCATTACTCTTCGACAGATTCCGACTTAAATCAGAAGCACACTGCTGAAACCGAAAGGCAGGGTGCTTGTGAATGTGGAGCGCTTTGTCCAAACATCTCATCAAGACAACCCGCATTATCCACTCATTGTGAATAATGCGGGTTAGGTGGGACTTTATTCCTGCAGGGATTTATCAAGCCTGATTTAGCCTCTTCTTGAGGTTTATGACCTTTGCCCCGCGGATCTTTCGCTCCCTGAGTTCCCTTAGGGCCACATTGGCCTCCTCCAAAGAGAATTCCTGCACCAGCGGCCTGATGGGGATCTGGACGGCCAGCTCCAGGAACTCCCTTATATCTTTTCGGGAGACATTGGCTACGGTCTTGATCTCCTTCTCCATCCAAAGATGCTCGGTATAGTCCAGCTCCTGGAGAAAAGCTTTGTCCTTATCCTCTTTCCTTATGGCGTTTATGACCAGGCGACCCCCCCTAGCCAAACGGGCCAAGGCTTCCAGCACCGGCAGCCAGGCAGGGGTGGTATCAATGATGCGCTCAAGAGGCTTTGGAGGTGTAGCCTGGGTGTCCCCTGCCCAAGCGGCCCCCATTTGCAGGGCCAAGGCTCTCTCCCTCTGGCTTCTGGCGAAAACGTATATGCGGCTTCTGGGATAGAGATGGCGAGCCATCTGAAGCACTAAGTGGGCCGAGGCGCCGAAGCCCGTAAGCCCCAGGGCTTCCCCGTCTCTCACTTGGGCCAGCATTAAGGATCTGTATCCTATGGCGCCGGCACAAAGAAGAGGGGCCGCCTCAGAATCTGAAAAAACATGAGGGATCCTGAAGGCGAAATCCTCCTTCACAACCATGTAATCGGCATATCCCCCGTTTACATCCCTGCCCGTGGCCCTGAACTCCGAGCATAGATTCTCATTCCCAAGGCGGCAGTGGGGACACCGCCCGCAGGTGCTGTAAATCCATCCCACACCCACGCGATCCCCAGGCCTAAAATTCTTGATCCCCGGGCCGCAGGCCTCAACAGTTCCCACCACCTGGTGACCTGGTACAACTGGAAGAGAAGGGGGAGGAGTTCGGCCCTCTATTTCGTCCAGCTCCGTGTGGCATACCCCGCAGGCCGAGACCTGCACCAAGAGTTCCCTGGGCCCTGGCTCGGGCACAGGGAGCTCCACCAGCTCCAGGGGATCCGAGTCCTGCTCCAGGCTCTGGATCTTGGGGATCACCATGGCGCGCATTTGAGGCCCCCCTTGCAGCTTGTTGGCATCTAGATGAATTGTAATGCGTGAGGCCCCGTTTCTGAAGCCCAGCGTTGACATGGATCTCAACTCCCCTAGAATGAAATCCGAAGGAGAACAGGAGGACAGATGAAGGAAGATTCAAATCCATCGGTTTCCGCGCCTGAGGGGAAAGCCCGGGTGCACAGCCTCCACAGGAGAAGGAGGCGCTGGTCCATAAACGTGCGGCCCATGGAAATAGACGACCTGGCCCAGGTGTTCCATCTTGGGGAAGCCCTTTTTACGGCGGAAGATGTCCCGAATCTTTACCGTACCTGGGACGAACACGAGGTCATAGACCTCTTCCACAGCGACCCTGAGCTTTGTCTTGTGGCAGAGGAAGGGGACCGCATGGTGGGCTTTGCTATGGGTACCACCGTGACCAAGAGCCGCTCGGCCTGGAAGTACGGTCACCTGGTGTGGCTGGGGGTGGCCCCGGAGTTCCACGGCACAGGGGCTGCCGAAAAGCTCTTCAACGCCCTCTTGGAGCTGATGCTGGAGAGCGGTGTCAGGATCCTGGTGGTGGACACAGAGGCGGACAATGAGCCAGCCCTCCGTTTTTTCAAGAAGATGGGCTTTTCTCATCCCCAAGAGCACATTTACCTGGCCATGAATCTGGACAACTTGCGCCAAAGAATAGGGGGGAGGAAATCCCCGGCCAGATCCAATCCCAAAGCTTGATAACCAAGGAAAAGAGTGATGGGTCGGCCCCATATTCAGCCTAACCGCTTAAAGAGACTGCTGCACCGTATGGTGGACATTTACAGCCCCTCAGGGAAGGAAGAGGAGCTTCTGGAGTTCCTATGGGGATACTGCAGAAGACGGGGGTTACCGGTGCTACGTCAAGAAGTGGACGAGCGAAGGTACAACCTCCTTCTCATGCCTCCAGAGTCTGAGCCCGAGTTGGCCCTGGTGGGCCATTTGGACACTGTGGCAGCCTATGATCTGGAGCGGTTCGGCTTTGAGGAAAGGGGGGAGAGAATCTGGGGTCTTGGCACGGCCGACATGAAGGGAGGCTGTGCAGCCATGCTGGAGGCCTTCACGGTGTTGTGGGAGGAGATGGGGAACCGCGCCAAGGCCTGTGTGTTCCTGGTGGTGGGTGAGGAAGAGGAGGGGGATGGAGCGCGTGTATTGGTGGAGGAGTTTCATTCGCCTTGGGCTCTCATAGGGGAGCCCACGGAACTCAAGGCTTGCCTGGGCCAGTACGGATACCTGGAGATGCAACTCTTGACCAGGGGAACTAGGATCCATGCTTCCCTGGCCCGTCAAGTGCCGAGCCCCATAGAGGCCATGCTCAGGATCATATCAGGGCTGACCCAGTACCTCGGGGAGAAAAGGCCAGAGGTGGTGTACAACATCAGGGATCTCTTCAGTTCCCCGGCGGGCTTCGCTGTACCAGAAAGGTGCGAGGCCTGGCTGGACTTCCACATGCCTCCCGAGCTGCCTGCCGGCAGCCTTCTGGCCGAGCTGGAGGAGATGGCCTCTAGGCTCAAGGAAGAGCTCAAGGTGGAGGCAGTGGCCCGCTTCACAACAGTCCACGGGGGGTACAGGGTAGTAGAAAGGGGGCCCGTGCTGGAGACTCTCCGGGGGATTTGTAACACGAAAGGCATACCATGGGAGCCCAGCCCGTTTCCTAGCCACTCGGACGCAAGTCTCCTTTGGGGTGCGGGGATTCAAACGATTCTATTGGGGCCTGGGGGCCTGGAGCAGGCACACTCCCCCAAGGAGTATGTTCACCTGGAGCAAGTTTTTAAGGCTGCAGAAATCTATCTGGAGCTTATGCGGGCTGTTTCAAACTGATTGGAACCCGTCGCAGAGCACTCTGGCCCAGATTATTCTCCAAAGCCCATAACTTTGGGGGCTACGCCCCCAAACCCCCAATAAACCTCAACATATTCCGACTCAAAACAGTACTAAATTGGAAACCCAAAGGCAGGGTGCTTTTGAGTATGGACCGGTTTGTCCAAAGATGTGATTAAGATAGCCCGTGTTATTCACTGATCGTGAATAATGCCGGCTAGAAGACCCAGTGGAGAATGCGGGACAAATTTACACAGGGCTTGGGGAGGCAGTCTCCATGGTCACGGGCCTTGTGCGCTAATCCGGCTCAGCAGCATCTCTCCCAAGGGGTCGTGATTCTTAAAACGGGTGAGAGCCAGCTCCCGGCTTTGGTTGGCATAACAGTACAGACAGCCCATGGGGCAGCTGTCATACATGCCTATGTCGCGGCTGGCGCTGCAGCCGCAGCCAGGCCGACTGGGCCGGGGGGTCAGAATGGGCGGCTGCTCGGGGAAAAGCTCTGAGAGAAGCTCCCCATCTACACATTTGGCCCCCTGAATGACATCTCCCAGAAGCTCCTCCTGGCAGCAGGCCATAAGCTTCATCCCGAAGCCCTCCGCGGCTTCCGCCATGGCTAAGGCCAGCTCCTTCTTCTCTTGCGGGGAAGGCTCTCTCCAGGAGATACCTGCCCTGCGCATCTTGGACCTGGTCTTTCCGTACAAGCTAACGAAGCTAAAATAACAGCGTTCGGTGTATCCCTGGAGCCTAGAGCCTATCTCCCTAAAGCGGGCCAGATAGAACCTGCCGTCCAGTTCGTGGGTCAGAACTATGGGGTCGAACCTCCAGAAGACCTGTCTAGGGCTGGTTGTCGAGGCCAGCTCCTTAAAAATCCTGACAGAGAGTTTCCACGGGGGGACATGAGGCTCCAGGAGGTCAAGGGCGTTGTTTATGGTGTAGTGGAAACACATGCGGTAGCCCCCATCCAGCAGTTCTCCCAAGTGGGACAAGAGGGGGCCGTAGTGCTTGGACCAGAAAACTATGCTGTGAACATCCGCAGGACGCAGGGAGACCTTGTGGAGGGTTCCACCGAACGGGTTGGGATAAGAAGCCGATCCCTCTTTGAGCCTTTGCATGAACCATTGCATATAAAAAGCAGGGATGTCGGTCCTTCTGCTGGCAGAGATTATCTCCATGCTCTCACATTCTGATACGGGCCCTGAGGGTTACAGCAGGGGCCTCCCAGGGGGGCTCTTCAAGGATTCGCTCTATGGCCCGGCAGGCCCTCTCGCAGCCAGCTTTGTCCGACTGAAAGCAATGGGCCACCATGGCTTCTTGCCCTGAGCCCACAAGAACCTCCATGGACCATGAGGCACCAGCTCCCCCGAGCCTCACAAGCCGCGCGCCCTTCACCTCTGCGAAGTTCCAGATGTTGGTGCGCCGGGGCCAAGGCCCTTTCCTGTAAAGAAGCATCTTTCTTTCTTTTCTGTCCATCTCCAGGATCCAATCCTTGGGCCTTAGAAGTAGCAGCAATCCCATCAGGAGCACTCCCAAACCGGCTGCCCCGGCCAATCCACGGGTCAAGGAATCGGGCCACAGGATGCCTTGGAAAACGCCTGCCGAGGCTGCCAAAATAACCACTCCAAAGGCAGCGAACACTCCACCCAACCCCCACCCCCAGCCTGGGTCTTCCTGAACAGTGAGTTTTTCCGGAGACTCATGAACAAGCATGCGCGCAACCTCCAAACTTTAGCGTCTCTATTTTACCACGGCCTTGAAAGAAGGGCTCTGCAGTCCTGTTGAACCCTCTGCAGGCCGAACTGGGCCGCATATTCTACGCATGTTTTGCACCGAAGGAGACCAAGTGGAGCATTCTGGATGAAAAAGAAAGCTCAGATTCCCTTGACCATCCTGAAAAGCCTGCTTTAATGGGAAATATAAAGGCCTAAGAGGGGCCTCATACCATTCACAAGGAGGGATGTCATGGCTTACACCTGCAAGAACTGTGGAGCAATAGCCGATGAGCCGGGTCACCTTTGCAACCCGTGCGGGGATGAGACAGAGTGCAGCTTCTGCGGGACCCCCAAGGCAAGCCCGCAGCATGTTTGCAGCGGAAAACTTGGGGCCATGCAGTACTTCTGCGAGAACTGCGGAAGAGTTGCCACCAGCTCCCAACATCTCTGCAAACCCAAGGCCATTCCCTAGTCGTAGTCGGTCAAGGGGGTGATGGCATTGCTCTTGGCCTGGAGTCTTCGCCTCTTGATTTTCCAAAGGATTTGGCCTCGGGGGGATGCTTTACCCATGCCTTGTCGCCCTCGCAAAAAGCCTCGCGCTCAAGGTTTCCCCCAGGTCCAAATCCTGGAAAATCAAAGCGGATCCGCCAAGCAGCTCATTTTGGGCAGCCCCTAAGAAGAAGCGTAGCAGGCCACAAAAGAAGCCAGGGCCTCAGCCTCTTGGCTTTTTTTATGGCAGGGAACATCTGATTTTGGTATGCTTCACCTCCATGGAGATCAGAGACACCATCCGAAAACTGGAAGGGCACAGGGAGAGGCTCCGACAGAAATTCCTGGACCGTGGCATCAACGCCCTCACCGATGAGGAACTCTTGGAGCTTCTTCTGACTCTCGGGACACCCAGGAGGGACTGCAAGCCCATGGCCCGGGCGGCCATCCAGCGTTTCGGGAGCCTGAGACATGTCTTGGAGGCACCTCCCGAACAATTGCTCGACATCCCAGGTATTGGCCCGCGGAACTCCCTGGCCCTCAAGCTTGTGCACGGCGTGGCCAGAAGGTTTCTGGAGGACAGGCTGGAGCGCATGCCTTATAGGGTCGGCTCCTCACAGGAGGTTTTCGACTACCTGTACCACAGCATGCGTGACCTCAAGAGGGAGATCTTCAAAGTGCTCTTCCTGGACAGCCAAAACCGTATCCTCAGGGTGGAGGATATGTTTCAGGGCACCCTTGACTCCAGCGCCGTGTATCCCAGGGAAGTGATCCGCAGGGCATTGGAGCTGCATGCAGCGGGCATGGTGGCGGCCCACAACCATCCATCTGGTGACCCTCAACCCTCCACGGATGACCTCCTCATCACCAAGAGGCTGGTCATGGCAGGACGGGTAATGGACATCCGGTTTTTGGACCATCTCATAATAGGTGAGGGAACCTATAGCAGCTTGGCTGACCTGGGTCACATCCGGCGCTTCCAAAGTGAGATGGAAAGAAGAGGCCTTTGATCTCATCTCGGCCCTTATCCCCCCCTTTTGTGACTTGACAAAAAAAGCTTCCTGAATATGATGAATGAACGTTTGTTCGGAAACTTTCCCCATGGGTTAGGATATTACCCACTTCTCCGGAGAGCCAAGTCGTGCGGGTCGAATCCAAGGTCAAGGACCGGCAGCTCATAGACGAGAAGCGAAGGCAAATAATCGAGGGGGCCATCCGGGTCTTCAAGGAAAAGGGTTATCACAAGGCGACTGTTCGGGAGATAGCCGAGGAGGCCGGGATAGGGCTTGGAAGCATCTACGATTACGTAAAGAGTAAAGACGACATTCTGTACCTGTTTTTTGAGAACTACTGCAACTCCTTCTACGGAAAGTTAAAAGAACAAGGCCCCCCCTGCCAGGATCCCCTCTCAAGACTGGAGTCAACTTTCAGGGCCTTTGTGGAAAGTGCCATGGAGTTGGAAGACCAGGTGATGCTGGCTTACACCCAGGCCAAGTATGTGAGAGCCGACTACCTTAAGATCATTCTGCAAAGGGAGTCGGAGATCGTGGAGTTTTTCCAAAGGATCATAGAAGAAGCCTTGGAGGGGGCCTGGGGTATGGATCCTTTCATGGAAGCGAATTTTCTTGTGTACAGCGGGGTATTCGGGGTGATAAGAAGATGGATTCTAAGGCCCCGTTACACCCGCAAACAGGTCATAGACTACTTGGTGAAGACCCAGGCAGGGGGGCTCATAAAGAGGATCAGGGCTCTCAGAAAGGGCTAGGAGGCGTTCCGATGAGGGAGATAAGTGCACAGCAGGTGACTGAGGTGGTAAGCCGCTTGTTCATGGAAGCCAACACCCACCTGGGGGAGGATGTCTTGAGGGCCATCGAAGAGGCCATAGAGAAGGAGGAGTCTCCCACTGCCAGGGAAGTGCTCGGGGAGCTCCTGGAGAATGCCAGGATCGCAAAGCAGGAGCAGGTGCCCATGTGCCAGGACACAGGACTGGCAGTGGTCTTTGTAGAGTTGGGGCAGGATGTGCATGTCACAGGTGGATATCTTTACGAGGCCATCCAGGAGGGGGTGAGGAGAGGTTACAAGGAAGGCTACCTTCGAAACTCTGCCTGCCATCCCTTCAGCAGGCTCAACACGGGCGACAACACCCCGGCTATCATCCACTTGGATCTGGTTCCAGGAGACCGTCTGAGACTCCTGGCAGTGCCCAAAGGAGGAGGCAGCGAAAATATGAGTCGGGTCATGATGCTGACCCCATCCGTGGGAAAGGCAGGAGTCATGGATTATGTGGTGGAGAGGGTGAGGGAGTCCAGTTCCAATCCCTGTCCGCCCGTCATAGTGGGGGTGGGCATAGGGGGCACCTTTGAGAAGGCCGCCATCTTGGCCAAAAAGGCCCTGCTGAGGCCGCTTGGCTCTGCTAATCCAGATCCTGAGCTGGACCAGATGGAAGGGGAGCTACTCAAGAGGATAAACGATCTGGGCATAGGCCCCCAGGGATACGGCGGGAGGACCACGGCCTTGGGGGTTTTCATAGAGATGGTGCCTTGCCACATAGCCAGTCTGCCGGTGGCGGTGAACCTCCAATGTCACGCCTCACGCCACAAAGAGGCAGTCATCTGAAACTCTTTCCCCGGGCAACTCAAACCAGCCAGCTGGGAGGTGCCGGGGCGGCCAAATGCGGGGGAGAGGAATCATGAGCCATGTCATAAGACTCACAACACCTTTAAAAGATGAGGATGTGGAGCAGCTCAGAATAGGCCAGAAGGTACTTCTGAACGGGGTTGTATACACCGCCAGGGATGCAGCCCACAAGCGGCTCATGGACTTGATCCAGGCAGGTGAACCCTTGCCCATAGAGATCCAAGGACAAGTGATCTATTACGTGGGCCCAAGCCCTGCCAAGCCCGGCCGTCCCATAGGCTCAGCAGGGCCTACCACCAGTTACCGCATGGACGCATATGCTCCCAAGCTCTTGGAGATGGGCCTCAAGGCCATGATCGGCAAAGGGAAGAGGGCGCCTGAGGTGATAGAGGCTATGGTGCGCTACAAGGCCGTATACTTTGGCGCCACAGGGGGAGCAGGCGCGCTTCTGGCCAGATCCGTCCTGGAAGCGGAAGTAGTGGCCTACGAGGATTTAGGGCCTGAGGCTATCCGCAGGCTCCTGGTCAAAGACCTGCCGGTGATGGTTGTAAACGACGTGCTGGGACAAGATCTGTACCAGGAAGGGGTGCGAAGATACGCCAGGTGATGGGGGCTTGCCCATTGCGGCCAACCCCCGTCTTTGATGGGAATCAAAGAAGGCTGGGAATAATCTCAGGGAAGGAGGTCTGGGAGAATGCGTTACCGTTGGGACCTGGGGTTCGTGGCGTGGCTCCTGATGCGCATCTCGGGGGTGCTGATAGTGGTTTTTCTCTTGATGCACCTTTTTGTGCTGAGCCACTTGGGGCTGGGCAAGGAGGCCTTTGAGGGATTCCTGTTTGTGAGGCTGGCTGATCAGCCTCTCAACAAACTCCTAGAGCTGGGGCTCATAGGCTGCTTGCTCTTCCACGGCCTAAACGGTATCCGCATCTGCCTGGTGGATTTTGCAGGCGGAGTGTTTGTTCAGAAGAAACTCTTTTGGGCGGCGGTGGGCATAGGCGCTGCCATATTTGTGGCGGCAGCAATTCCCGTATTATCCCACCTGTGATGGAGGAGATCTAATGAGGGCCGATCAGGGAATCCAAAGCGGCGGGGCCATTCACTGGTTATTGCAAAGGGTGACAGGGATCTGTCTGGTGGTGCTAATAGCAGTCCACACGCTCATAGCACACTATACGGTACCGCAGGGGGGGCTAAGTTACGAGTGGGTGGCCAGCAGGATGGCTTATCCCCTCTGGAAGCTTTTCTACCTTTTCTTCCTTCTTTTATGCATATATCACGGCTTGAACGGCATCTGGATGATAGCCCAGGATTATGTGCACAGGGGTGGCTGGCGGGTGGCCATCCTGGGGGCCCTCTTGATGTTGGGTCTCCTGATGGGGAGCTTGGGGGGGCTGACCATCATTCCTTTTGGGACAAAGGCCTGAGATCCAGGAGATTTTGAGTCACTGTGCCACGGGCCCTGGGTCTTCTGGACGAAGAAGGGGGAATTATGAGACCGATTGAAGTGCATCGTCATGAGGTTGTGATAGTGGGTGCAGGGCTGGCCGGACTTTTTGCGGGCCTGCACACCAGCCGGGAGTTTGACACTGCCGTGGTGAGCAAAGTGTATCCCATCAGATCTCATTCCGGAGCGGCTCAGGGAGGTTGCGCCGCTTCCCTTGGGAACATGATGGAAGACAGATGGGAATGGCACATGTACGACACCGTGCGTGGGAGCGACTACCTGGGAGATCAGGATGCCCAGGAGATTCTGTGCAGAGAGGCCCCTCTTGTGATCTACGAGTGCGAGCACCTGGGGGTTCCCTTCTCTCGAACTCCCGAAGGGAAGATCTCACAGAGGCCCTTTGGAGGGCATTTCAGCGAGTTTGGAAAAGGGCCGCAAAAAAGGGCCTGCCACGCCGCGGATCGCACCGGGCATGTGCAGCTTCACACCCTTTACGAGACCTGTGTAAAACAGGATGTCCGATTTTACAGCGAATTCTTCACATTGCAGCTTATCTTCACCGATAACGGGGCCTGCAGGGGCATAGTTGCATGGGACCTGAGGCGCGGGGGACTTCATGTTTTCCACGCAAAGGCCGTGCTCCTGGCCACAGGAGGCTATGCCAGGGCCTGGAAGGTGACCTCCAACTCCCATGCCAACACCGGCGACGGCCTGAGCCTGGTGCTCAGGGCCGGGCTTCCTTTGGAGGACATGGAATTTGTGCAGTTCCACCCCACCGGACTCTATCCCTCCGGGATCCTGGTCACCGAGGGGGCCAGAGGGGAGGGGGGGTACCTCCTCAATGACAAAGGCGAGAGGTTCATGGAGCGCTACGCCCCCCAGAAGATGGAACTGGCCCCCAGGGACGTGGTCTCCAGATCCATCCAGACTGAGATAGACGAGGGGAGAGGCATCGGGGGCAAGAACCTGGTGCACTTGGATGTGCGACACCTGGGGGAGGCTAAAATAATGGAAGCCCTGCCCCAGATTCATGAGCTGGCCCTTAAGTTTACGGGAGTGGACTGTATGAAAGAACCCATTCCCATTCTTCCCACAGCCCATTATTCCATGGGAGGAATCCCAACGGATACAGAGACCCACGTGCTGAGAAACAGCGCCGGTGAGATTGTGGAAGGGCTCTTTGCAGCCGGGGAGTGCGCCTGCGTCTCAACTCACGGAGCCAACCGTCTTGGCACCAACTCCACGCTGGAATGCTGTGTTTTCGGAAGAAGGGCAGGTATTTCCATGCTGAAATACTTGAGGGAGGATCCCTGTCTGCCGGATCTGCCCCAGGATGCAGCCGAACCGGCCAGGCAGAGGCTGCAGGGCCTGCTGGAAGCCAAAGGCAGCGAGTCGGCGGCCGGGATACGGGAAATACTCCAGAGCACCATGACCGAGAAGATGGGCATATTCAGGCGGGAAGAGACCATGAAGGAATGCCTCTCTACGGTGAAGGAGCTGCAGGAGAGGTACAAGAAAGTGGGGCTGCAGGACCGGGGCCTGGTGTTTAACACCGAGCTGATGGAGGCCATAGAGCTGGGGAGCATGCTGGATTTCGTGGAACCCATCGTGGTGGGGGCCATAGCCCGAAAGGAGAGTCGGGGAGCACACTTCAGGAAGGACTACCCACGAAGAGACGACCAGAATTGGCTCAAGCACACCCTTGCTTGGAAAGAAGGGGACTCCATCAGGCTAGATTACAAGCCTGTGGTCATCACCAGGTTCCAGCCAGAGGAGAGGAAATACTGATTTTAACCCCGTGCAGACAGGGCTTGATCAACCCCTGCCTTTCTGGAGGATGGAGATGATTAGAACATTCAGGATCTTCAGGTTTGACCCCGAGAAGGATAAAGAGCCCAGATACAGGGAATATCAGGTGGAATGCCCCAAGGGCTCCACAGTGCTGGACGCCCTCAATGAGATCAAGTGGCGTCAAGACGGCACCCTCTCATACAGGCGCTCCTGCCGTCACGGTATATGCGGCTCTTGCGCCATGACCATTAATGGAAAGAATAACTTGGCCTGCGAGTCGCAGGTGGAGACCCTAAAAGGGGTGATTTGGGTGGAGCCGCTCAGATCCTTTCCCATCATCAAAGATCTCATAGTGGACATGGAGCCCTTCTATGAGAGGCTCAAGGCAGTAAAGCCCTATTTCATAGCCGGTACTCCCCCTACAGACAAGGAGAGGCTTCAAAGCCCGGAGAAAAGAAAGCTTCTGGACGGCTCTTATGAGTGCATTCTTTGCGGATGTTGCACATCCTCCTGCCCGTCATATTGGGCGGACAAGGACTTTTTGGGGCCTGCCGCACTTCTTAAGGCATACAGGTTTGTTTTTGACTCCAGGGACGAAGGCACCCAGGAACGTCTTGTGATTTTGGACAACAAGCACGGGCTTTGGCGATGCCATACCATATTCAACTGTGCAGAGGCCTGCCCCAAGGGTCTTAACCCAACCTGGGCCATCGGGAAGCTTAAACAGAAGGTGATAAGGGAGAAGTTCTGAGCCTTGGTGAAAGGCCCTCAAACACAAGGCGGTGGGATCCATGAATATACACGAGTATCAGGCCAAGGAGATCTTGAGAAATTACGGTATCAAGACCCCCAGGGGAAAGACTGTGGCAACCCCCCAAGGGGCTGTTGAGGCTGCCTTGGATTTGGGAGGGGAGGGCTGGGTCCTCAAGGCCCAGATTCATGCGGGTGGAAGGGGGAAGGGGGGCGGGATTCGAAAGGCAGGCAGCCTCCAAGAGGTTGAAAAACAGGCTTCTTCCCTCCTGGGCAAAAAGCTTGTGACCCCCCAGACCGGCCCTGAAGGCAAGCTGGTGCGAAAGCTTCTTGTGGAAGAGCAGATTAGCATCCAGGCAGAGCTTTATGCAGGAGTCATTTTGGACAGGTCTTCAGGCCAGGCGGTGCTTCTGGCCAGTGGATCCGGGGGAATGGAGATAGAGGCCCTGGCCTGGGAGCGTCCGGAAGCAATTTGCCGGCAAAGCCTCGAGCCTTGGGGGGAGCTTCCAGCTCACCGGGCCAGGCGGGTTTGTTTTGAGCTGGGAGTCCCCAATGAGGTGAGGCCCAGACTTCAAGGGGCTTTGCAGGCCCTTTGCAGGGCCTTTTACCAGGAGGACTGCACGCTGGCAGAAATAAATCCTCTGGTGGTTACAACCTCGGGGGAAGTCCTCGCCCTGGACGCCAAGATGAACCTGGACGAGAATGCCGCCTTCAGGCACCCTGCTTGGGCGGATCTGAGGGACCCTGAGGAGGAAGATCCTGTGGAGTTGGAGGCAGCCCGTTATGGGCTTAGTTACGTCAAGTTGAACGGGACCATCGGATGCATGGTAAACGGCGCCGGTCTGGCCATGGCTACCATGGACGTGATCAAGGGGATGGGGGAGGAGCCCGCCAACTTTCTGGACGTAGGAGGGGGGGTCAACGAGGAGGCAGTGGCCCAGGCCTTCAGGATTCTGATGTCGGAGCCCAAAGTAAAGGTTGTGCTGGTGAACATATTCGGCGGGATAGTGAGAGGGGATGTGATAGCCAAGGGCATCACCTCAGCTGCCTCCAAAATGGAGGTGCGGGTCCCCTTGGTGGTGCGTTTGGCAGGGACCCATGCCCGGGAGGGAAAAGAAATACTGCAAAGCAGCGGCCTCAGAATACAGGTGGCGGATACCATGAGGGAGGCGGCTCAGATTGCGGTTGCCTTGGGGAGGTCTTGATGGCGGTTCTGGTAGATGAGAAGACCCGGGTCGTGGTGCATGGAATAACCGGAAAGGAGGGTGGTTTTCACGCCAGGCAGTGCATCAATTACGGCACCAAAGTGGTAGCCGGGGTGACCCCGGGGAAAGGAGGCACTCTCTGGGAGGGGGTTCCGGTCTTTGACACCCTTTCCAGAGCAGTCAGAGAAACAGCAGCCAACACCTCTTTGATATTCGTGCCAGCCCCTTTTGCAGCGGATTCAATTTTGGAGGCCATTGAAGAGGAGGTGCCCCTCATTGTCTGCATCACTGAAGGAATACCGGCCAGGGACATGCTCCAAGTGAAGGCCGCCCTGAAGTGCTCCAACAGCAGGCTGATAGGGCCCAATTGTCCAGGGGTGATTTCACCGAACAAGGCCAAGGTGGGAATCATGCCTGGGGTTATTTTCCAGGAGGGGGCAGTAGGAGTCATTTCCAGAAGCGGCACCTTGACCTATGAAATAGTGGATCATTTGACCCGAATGGGTTTGGGTCAGTCCACCTGTGTGGGCATAGGAGGAGACCCCATAGTGGGAAGCTCCTTTGCAGACATCTTGCAGCTCTTTGCAAAGGACCCGCAAACCAGGGGGGTAGTGCTCATAGGTGAGATAGGCGGTAGCGCCGAGGAGGAAGCCGCAGGTTTGGTAAAAGAAGGCTACCCCAAGCCGGTTGCAGCCTTTATAGCAGGTCAGAGCGCCCCGGCCGGCAAGCGCATGGGGCATGCCGGAGCCATAATCTCGGGAGGCAGGGGCACTGCGTTGGAGAAAATGCGGGCTCTGGAGGAAGCTGGAATAGCTGTTGCCAAAACCCCGGAAAGTGTTGCTGAACTGGTAAGGGGCGCACTTAGCTGAAGGAGCCCTAAGGGAGGTGGGAGATGGAGCTCGAAGAGCATTACAAGAAGCTCAGAGCCATGAACGCAGAGGCAGAGCTGGGAGGAGGGCCGGAGCGTATAGAAGCCCAGCATGCCAAGGGCAAGCTTACGGCCAGAGAGAGGGTGTACAAGCTGCTGGATCCGGGTAGCTTCGAGGAGTTCGACAAGTTCGTGGTGCACCGCTGCCACGAGTTCGGAATGGAAAAGAAAAGGATCCTGGGGGACGGGGTGGTGACCGGCTATGGGTTGATAAACGGAAGGCCGGTTTTCGTTTTCTCACAGGATTTCACGGTCTTCGGGGGATCTTTGAGCGGGCCCTTCGGGGAGAAGGTCTGCAAGATCATGGACTTGGCGGTAAAGTCCGGCTGCCCGGTCATAGGTCTTAATGATTCCGGGGGGGCCAGGATCCAGGAAGGGGTGGTGAGCCTGGCCAGCTACGGGGATATTTTCTTAAGAAACGTACTCTGTTCCGGGGTGATCCCCCAGATCTCTGCCATAATGGGACCTTGCGCTGGGGGGGCCGTGTATTCCCCGGCCCTTACTGACTTCATCCTCATGGTGGACAAGACCAGCTATTTGCACATCACCGGGCCTGAGGTGCTAAAGGCAGTAACCCACAGGGAGGTCACCAGCGAAGAACTCGGCGGAGCCAAGGTGCACACCCAAAGAAGCGGCGTGGCTCATTTCGTGGACCCTGATGATGAGTCATGTCTCCAACGCATAAGGGAACTGCTAAGTTTCCTGCCACAAAACTACAGGGAGCGTCCCCCCTGCGTGACTCCCAAGGATGATCCTGACAGGGAGGATGAGGCCCTACAGAGCATGGTCCCTGCAAACCCAAGGAAACCTTACGACATAAAGAACGTGATCAGGGCTGTGGTGGACGATGGCTACTTTTTCGAGGTGCACGAGCAGTATGCCCGCAACATGGTGGTGGGATTTGCCAGGCTCAACGGTCATCCGGTGGGGATTGTGGCCAACCAGCCCATGCACCTTGCAGGCTGTATAGACGTGGATGCCTCCCTTAAGTGCTCCAGGTTCGTGCGCACATGCGATTGCTTCAACGTGCCCATTGTCACATTCGTGGATGTGCCGGGTTTTCTGCCGGCCATAGACCAGGAGGAGAGGGGCATCATAAAGCATGGAGCCAAGATCATTTTTGCCTATTCAGAGGCCACGGTCCCGAAGGTCACCGTGATAACCCGCAAGGCTTACGGCGGGGCCTATGACGTGATGTCCAGCAAGCACCTAAGGGGTGACATCAACTACGCTTTTCCCACAGCCGAGATAGCGGTCATGGGCCCTGAGGGGGCGGTGAACATAATTTTCAGGAGGGAGATCCAAAACGCCCAGGATGTTGAAAAAGAAAGAGAGCGCTTGGTGAAAGAATACAGGGAGACCATAGCCACTCCCTACCTGGCGGCCTCCCTGGGCTATATAGACGAGATCATAGAACCCCGCCAAACAAGAAAGAAGCTTATAAAGGCTCTGGGACTCCTAAGGAACAAGGAAGACTTAAGACCCAAAAGGAAACATGCCAATATCCCCCTCTGATGATAAGGGCTTGAGGGGCAGGCTGGTTGAGAGGTGCAGGCCATGTTCGACGAGAGGGCTCTGGAGGAACTGAAGGAAGCAGCCAAGAGGTGGGAGGAGTCCATAGCTGCGGCCCTAAGCAAGAGGCCTGAGCGCAAGGCGGCCTTTGTGAACACATCGGGAATTCCCATTGAGAGGGTTTATCTGCCCTTCCAGGTGCAGGGACTTGACTACCAGAGGGACCTGGGATTCCCGGGAAGCTTCCCCTTCACCCGGGGGGTGCAGCCCACGATGTACAGGGGGCAGTTTTGGACCATGCGGCAGTACGCCGGCTTCGGCACTGCTGAGGAGTCCAACAAACGCTACAGGTATCTCCTGGAGCAGGGGCAGACCGGCCTGAGCGTGGCCTTTGATCTGCCCACGCAGATAGGTTACGACTCAGACCATCCCAGCGCCTTCGGGGAAGTGGGCAAAGTGGGGGTGGCCATAGACTCCATAGAGGACATGAGGATTCTCTTTGAAGGGATCCCCATGGACAAGGTGAGCACTTCCATGACCATCAATGCTCCTGCCGCCATATTGCTGGCCATGTACTTGGCAGTGGCCCAAGAGCAGGGAGTGGGAGGGGGGCAGCTAAACGGAACCATCCAAAACGACATCCTCAAGGAGTATACCTCCAGGGGAACTTACATATTCCCCCCGGAGCCCTCCATGCGGATAGTGACGGATATTTTTTCCTTTTGCTCCAAAGAAGTCCCCAACTGGAACACCATCAGCATCAGCGGGTACCACATGAGGGAGGCCGGCTGCACCGCTGTGCAGGAAGTGGCCTTCACCCTGGCAAACGGAATCGCCTACGTGGAGGCCGGCCTAAAGGCTGGCTTGGATGTGGATGAGTTCGGACCCAGGTTGGCTTTCTTCTTTTGCTGCCATTTGGACTTCTTCGAGGAGGTGGCTAAATTCAGGGCTGCCAGGAGGCTCTGGGCCAGGATCATGAGGGAAAGGTTCAAGGCCAAGAACCCCCGCTCCTGGATGCTGCGCTTCCACACTCAGACCGCGGGCTGCACCCTCACGGCCCAGCAGCCCAAAAACAATATTGTTAGGGTGGCCTATCAGGCCATGGCAGCGGTCTTGGGGGGTACCCAGTCCCTGCACACCAACTCCATGGACGAGGCCCTGGCCCTCCCCACGGAGGAGGCTGTTCAGATAGCCCTTCGCACTCAGCAGCTTTTGGCTCACGAGTTCGGGGTTGCGGATACCGTGGATCCCATGGGTGGGTCTTTCTACGTGGAAAGACTCACTGACGAGATAGAGGAAAGGGCCATGGATTATATCCGCAAGATAGACGAGATGGGAGGCTCGCCTCGGGCCATAGAACTGGGCTTCATTCAAAAAGAGATCCAGGAGGCGGCATACACCTATCAGAAGGAGATAGAAAGCGGGGAGCGTGTTGTGGTAGGAGTGAATCGCTTCCAGGTTCAGGAGCCTCCTTTCAAGGGGATTCTTCGAGTGGATCCTGCAGTCAGACAAAGGCAGGTGGAGCGGCTGGAAAGGATCCGAAAGAGCAGGGAGGCCAGAAAGGTGGGTCGGGCCCTTGAAGCTCTTCACAAGGCGGCCCAGTCCACCGAAAACATCCTGCCTCACATTCTGGAGGCTGTGAGGGCCCAGGCCACCCTGGGGGAGATCTGTGATGTTTTGAGGGATGTTTTCGGTGAATACCAGGCATCCGTGAGTATTTGAGGAGGGCGCGTCATGACGGCTTCGAGAAGGATTCGGGTTCTTGTGGCCAAGCCTGGCTTGGACGGGCACGACCGGGGCGCCAAGGTGCTGGCTAGGGCCCTTAGGGACGCGGGTATGGAGGTGATCTACACCGGAATAAGGCAGTCTCCGGAGCAGGTGGTCAACGCCGTGATCCAGGAAGACGTGGATGTGTTATGCCTGAGCAGCCTCTCGGGAGCCCACGATTACCTCTTCCCTCGTATAATGGAGCTGCTCAAAGAGAAGGGGGCCCCGGATGTGCTGGTGCTGGGAGGAGGTATAATACCTGAGGAAGATGCCCAGGCTCTCAAAGACGCTGGCATAGCAGGCATTTTCGGCCCAGGCTCTTTCACCAAAGACATAGTCAAGTTCATTCAGGAGAACGTGCGGCAGAGAACCTAGCACAAGGAGATCCACATGAAGATACTGCACATAGACCACATAGGAGTGGCTTCCAAGGACATGAAGGCTGCCTTGGAGTTTTTCGTTGAGAAGCTGGGCATGAAGTCTCAAGGCTTTGAGACCATAGAGGACCAGGCCGTGAAAGTGGCTTTCCTGCCTTTGGGGGAGGGGGAGATAGAGATATTGGAATCCACCCGTCCAGACGGTCCTGTGGCCAAGTTCATAGAAACCAAGGGGGAGGGGGTGCAGCACATAGCCCTCAGAGTCGAGAACCTGGATGCGGCCCTGGAAGAGCTCAAGGCCAAAGGGGTGAGGCTCATTGACGAAAAGCCCAGAAGAGGAGCCGGCGGGGCCCGCATAGCTTTTATCCATCCCAAAGAGACCCATGGGGTTCTCTTGGAGCTTTGCGAAAGGGAGAGTTAGACAAAGTATTGGCCGAGGAGGGTCAATCATCCGGGTTGCCGGGCATGTTATTGTGTCGGCGGGCAGCGAAGAGTTTACAAACAGGGCTTTTGAGGCGGCCTGGAAGGGGTCGCAGGAGGAAAAGAGGGGATGGGCAAGCTTGCACTCGAAGGAGTTCGGGTACTGGATCTCTCCAGGGCCTTGGCAGGTCCCTACTGCACAATGATGTTGGGGGATATGGGGGCTGAGATCATAAAGGTGGAAATACCCAAAGTGGGAGATGAAGCCCGCCATTACGGGCCTCCTTTCCAGGAGGGGGAGAGCAGCTACTTCTTGAGCGTGAACAGGAACAAGAGGAGCATCACCCTGAACCTAAAGTCCGGGAAAGGCAAGGAGATTCTGCGGGAGTTGGCCAAAAGATCGGATGTGCTTGTGGAGAATTTCCGGCCGGGCACCATGGAGGATCTAGGCCTTGGATACGAGAGCTTGAGCCAGCTTAACCCAGGACTCGTGTACTGCGCCATCACCGGCTTCGGCAGCTCAGGCCCGGAAGCCCAAAGACCGGGCTATGACTTAATAGCCCAGGGCATGGGCGGCATAATGAGCGTAACAGGCCCTCCAGATGGGCCTCCTTACAGAGTGGGGATAGCCCAGGCAGACATAGTGGCGGGGATGTTCGCAGCCTACGGCATAATGGTGGCCCTTTTCCACAGGGAGCGAACCGGAGAGGGTCAGCGCTTGGAGACCTCTCTTTTCCAAGGCCAGCTGGCGCAGCTCACCTTCCAGGCAGGCAGGTTTTTCGCCATGGGGGTCTCTCCCAAGCCCCAAGGGAACCAGCATCCCTTGATAGCCCCTTATGAGAGCTTCCGCACCAAAGACGGGCACATCAACATTGCTGTGGGAAACAACGCGCTCTGGTCCACTTTCTGCAAAGTCCTGGGAATGGAAACTTACGAGAAGGACCCCAGGTTCGAGACCAACCCCAAGAGAGTAGAGAATCGGCCCGCCTTGATCCAAGTCATCGAAGAGCGTACCACCAAATACAGCAGCCAGCAGTTGAGGGATCTTCTGGACAAGGCCGGGATTCCCAACGGTCCGGTATGGACAATAGGGGAAGCGCTAAGCGCCCCCCAAAGCCTGGCCCTGGGCATGGTCCAGGAGCTGGAGCACCCTAAGGCGGGCCGCATAAAGGTCACCGGGGTGCCCATCCAGCTGGGCAGGAGCCCCGGCTCTGTGCGGCTCCCTCCTCCCATGCTCGGCCAACACACCCAGGAGATATTGTCGGAACTTCTGGGCATGCCGGAAAAAGAGGTTGAAGAGCTCCGCACTCAGGGGATAGTCTGATATTTATGTTTTGGATCCAAATTTGGTGAGAAGCGGCCCCCCAAATGTTTCGGGACCGTGAGGAGGCATTGTGGGGAAAGGTTTTTGGAATCTTTTCTGGGAGGTGGATCTCTCCTCCAGGCAGGCGAGATTCACACACACGTCGGAAGAGGAGCTGAGGCGCTATTTCGGGGGAAGCGGCATAGGGGCCAGGCTACTGCTCGAGGAACAGGATTGTTCCAGGGACCCTTTGGAGCCTTCAAATCCACTGCTTTTCATGGCAGGGTTGCTAACCGGCAGCTCTGTTCCAACGGCTTGCCGAACAGTTCTTTGCGGCAGATCGCCCCTTACAGGCATTTGGGGGGAGTCCACCGCAGGGGGCTACTGGGGGGCCGCTTTGAAGGCCACAGGAGTAGACGGTATTATCCTAAGGGGCAGGGCCGACTCCCCTGTATATCTTTGGATCACCAAGGGAAAACTGGAAATTCGGGATGCTTCCCACCTCTGGGGGCTGGACACCTTTGAGACAGAACAAAGGCTTCGCTTGGAGACAGACCCTAGGGCCAGGGTGGCAGCCATAGGCCCTGCCGGAGAGGGTCTTGCCAGGATAGCTTCAGTAATCTTTGAAGGCAGTCATGCCAGGGCGGCCGGCCGATGCGGCTTAGGGGCCTTGATGGGCTCAAAGAACTTGAAGGCGTTGGCGGTAAGGGGAGTAGGCAAGCTTCAAGGCAATGATCCCCAGGGATTGAGGCTGCTTCTCAAAGAGCAGATCCCCAGGATAAAGAAAGGAGCTTCAGGCCTGAGCAAGTTCGGAACCCCGGGTGGGGTTGAGGCGGTAGAGGCCCATGGGGATCTCCCCATTCAGAACTGGCGAGGCGGATCCTGGCCCGAAGGGGCTAGGGCCACATGCGCCCAGACCAACTTACCCAAGTACCTCACCGGCCATTACGCCTGTTTCGGCTGCCCTATTGGATGTGGGAAATCCATCCGGATTCAAAACAGTGAGCATCCTTTGGTGGATTCACACCAACCCGAGTATGAAACAGTAGGCGGATTCGGGGGGAACCTCCTCAATTCAGATTTTGAAACCATTGCCTTGGCCAACGAGAAATGCAACCGCTACGGACTGGATACCATCTCCGCCAGTGCGGCCGTGGCCTTTGCCATGGAGTGTTTTGAGAAGGGGTTGATAAGAACCCGGGACACAGAAGGGCTGGAGCTCAGATGGGGGGATGCCGGGGCCATCCTGGCCCTTGTGGACTGGATGGGGAAGGGTCAGGGCCTAGGTGCGCTTTTGGCCCAAGGAACCAGGGAGGCGGCCCGCGTGCTCGGGCCCCTGGCGCATGAATTCCGATCCGATGTAAAGGGGCTGGAAATGGCCTACCATGACCCCAGGGCTTTCACCTGCATGGCTGCCAATTATGCCACGGCCAACCGGGGGGCTTGCCACCTGGAGTCCCTGAGCTATTTCCTGGGCCGGGGCATCCCCTTGGCCGACATGGGCTACATGGAGCCCCCGGACCCCCACAAAGACCATGGAAAGGCCAAGATCGCCTTTGATCTCCAAAATTACATGAGTGTGTACAACCCACTGGGGCTTTGCAAGTTCCTGTTTGTGGGGAGGGTGGGGCCCAGCACCATAGCCAGATGGGTGGAGCTGGTGACGGGCTGGGAAATGGATCAGGAGGAGCTTCTCCTCACAGGGGAGAGGATATTCAACCTGAAGCGGATGTACAACGTGCGGTTGGGAATCAGCAGAAAGGACGACATGCTTCCTCCAAGGTTTCTGGCTCACCCCAGGCCCGAGGGCAGGGCAAAGGGGGTCTTGCCGCACCTCGGAAAGATGCTTCATGAGTATTACGGCCTTCGAGGCTGGAGTGAGGAGGGCGTTCCCACCAGGCAGAAACTCCAGGAGCTTGGATTGGGATGGACACTGGGTTGAACTCCGAAGTAAGAATCCGGATTCGGCTCCATGGACACCTTTGGAGATATCCGGGCAAGGCTGAGACCTGGGTAGAGCTGCCCTGGCAGCAGGGAAAGACCTTGGCTCAGATCCTGGAGAAGTTAAGGGTTCCAGGGGAGCAGGTCATGTTGGCCCTGGCCAATGGTAAGCCCTTCCCCCTCTCTGGTTGCCCTCAGAAAGGAGACATCATAGAACTCCTGCCGGTCATAGACGGGGGATAAAAGCTCGGTCCGAGCTTGGGAGGATGGAGTTGCTGCTATTTTTCACCTTCCTGTGAAGAGGCCAGGGCGCAATGAAGAAGCACATTGGCACCGGCCTCGCAATCTTCCCAGCTTGTATTTTCAGCCTCCACGTGGCTTCTACCTCCTATGCTGGGCACGAAAATCATGGCAGTGGGGGCAACCATGGCCATGTAGCTGGCGTCATGGCCGGCACCGCTCAGCATGTCGTGGGTCTTGTAGCCAAGCTCTTGAGCTTTTTCCCGAACCCCCTGGGCCAGTCTGGGATCGAATTCCACGTGATCCACCCTCCAAACCACCTCTGTTTGCACTAAGCAGCCTCTTCGGGAGGCCGTTTCCCTAAACCCCATCTCCATATCCTCCCAGGCCTCAAGGGCCAGCTGATCCTCCCAGGAGCGTATGTCCACTGTGAATTGGACCCTTCCGGGAATGATGTTGGGGGAGTCGGGATGGTTCTCTATCCGTCCCACAGTGGCCACCAATCGGCCCCCGGTTTCTTTGGCCACCCTCTCCACATGCAGGATCATCTCCGAGGCGGCGCACAGTGCATCATGGCGGCCCTCCATGGGGGTGGGACCCACCTGGTTGCTCTCCCCCTGTATTAGCACCCGATACCAGTGGATACAGACTATCCCCCTCGGCACTCCGATGGGGACTCCCACCCGCTCCAGCACTGGCCCTTGCTCCACGTGGAGTTCATAGTAGGCGTGCACCGGGAACGCCAGGCACAGGGTCTCACCAAGATACCCAATTCGCCTGAGTTCCTCTTTAACACTGAGGCCTCTTAGATCCTTTCTGCCATAGACCTCTTCCAGCTCCAGTTTCCCCGCCCAGACCCCTGATCCCATTACAGCGGGACTGAACCTAGAGCCTTCCTCGTTGGTCCAATTGCACAAGATAAGGGCTCTATTGGTCTGGATTCCTCGCTCGCTCAAGGTGCGCAGCACCTCCAAGGCTCCCATCACCCCGAGCACCCCGTCGAACCTGCCTCCAAAGGGCTGGGTGTCCAGGTGGGAGCCCATGAGCACCGGGGGGAGCTCCTCGCGCATCCCGGCCTTCTTGCCGAAGATGTTGCCCATCTGGTCCACAGTAACCTGCAGTCCCAATTCCTTAAGCCAACTCACAAGAAGGTCCCTGGCCTGCCGATCCTCATCGCTCAGGGCCAGCCTGTGCATGCCACCCAAGGCTGTAGCTCCGATTCGGGCCATTGCCTCCAGGGATTCCCTGAGGCGCAAACCGTTCACACGCAACCCAGCCGACTGCATTCTTGCCTCCTCCATATGGAAATACCAAGGATTTTGAGCCTCAGCCCTGCGCCTCCAGAAGCCTTCTTCGCCTCTTCTTGGACATCTCCCACACTATGCACCTGGTTCTGAACTGGCAATGCACGTTGGGACTCGAGCACTGGCACCCCTCAGGGAGTTCGGGGTCCTCGCAGCATAGGTGGCAATATCCCACCTGGAACTTCTCGCACAGAGCCATGGCCTCCTGTTCTGGATGCCTCTTGCAACGCATTTGAACCTCCAGCAGGACTTCATGTCTGTATTGGCCTTCCCATGGCCTGTTCTTAAGAATAATCCCAGAGGCTTTCCGGGCCAAGAGGGGCCCTTTTTTACCGGTCAGGCTTCTGTGCTGATTTTCGGCCTGAGCTTGCTTTGCACCGGATCCTGAACTCTTTATTGCGGGCTCAGGTGACGGAACATGAAAAAGGCGGCCCCTGCCAGACACAGACTGGCCCAAAGAAAGTCCCATGTAAGGCTCTGGCGCATGTAAAAAAAGCAGAAGCCCGCAAAAACCAACATGGCCACTATCTCTTGGATCACCTTGAGCTGAGGGAGGGTGAAGTAAGCGCTGCCCAACCTATTGGCAGGGACCTGAAGACAATACTCAAAAAAGGCTATGCTCCAGCTCAGGGCTATTACCAGAACAAGGGGCTTGGCCCGCATGTCCTTAAGATGCCCGTACCAGGCATAAGTCATGAAAAGATTGGAAAAGACTAGCAGCAAGACGGGAAGCAGTTTCATTCTCCACCCCAAGGCCGGCTGGCGGATTTCCGGTCCCAACAGAGAAGACCCCGGGGAGCGCATACCCCAGGGTCTCTTTCCAAGCTGGATCCCCCACGAGGGGATGTTCCAAATCACAGTAAGGATTCTAGCCAACCTGTGGGCTAAGGTCAATGCCCGGGCAGCTTAGACTCCCCCAGTCGGAGGCCCTGAACGCAGGCTAAGGAATCGGGCTATGGGGGCCTCCAGCCCGGCCCCCTTACCACCCGGCCTGGGGTGGCCCCTGTGTGCTCACCGTTTCTTAGCACCTGAACCCCGTTTACGAAAACGTGGAGGACCCCTGTGGCGTACCTGTGGGGTTCCTGGTAAGTGGCATGGTCCTGGACACGCTCAGGGTCGAAGACCACAATGTCGGCGAAATAGCCCGGCTTGAGGGCCCCCCGGTCTCCAAGCCGCAGGTTGGAGGCAGGAAGGGAGGTGAGCCTCCGGATAGCCTCCTCCAGGGGTATCAGCCTCTCATCCCGCACGTACCTTCCCAGGAGGCGGGCGAAGTTGCCGAAGGCGCGCGGGTGGGTGTTGAAGCGAACAAAAGGACCCTCTGTGGAGAAGGAGCCCCCGTCAGAGCCGAAGCTGACCCATGGAAGCTGGATCTGCTTTCTGATGTTCTCCTCTGAGATGGTAAAGCGGAGCATCTTGACTCCGCCTTCGTCCTTGAGGACCAGCTCGCAAAGGGCTTCCTCAGGGCTTACTCCCCAAAGTTGGGCGACTTCCACCAGGCTCTTTCCGGAAAGAGGCTTGAGGGATTCTTTTCGAAGATTCAAAAGAAGGATGCCTTCCGGTTCCCTGAGCTTTAGCTCCCTAAGGATTCTTGCTCTGGCCGTCTTGTCCTTCAGCCTTTTGAGCATGGCCTGTGTGCCCCCTTTGTGCACCCAGCGGGGAAGGAGCACGTCCAGGGAGGTGGAGCTGGCGTTGTAGGTGTACATGTTGGCCGTTATGGGAAGACTTTCAGCCCTTGCCTTCTCTATGAGGGCTATGGCCTCCTCCATCTTTCCCCAGTTCTCCCTTCCTGCGGCCTTGAGGTGGTATATCTCGGCTCTTACCCCCGTTTCTCTGGAGATGCTGATCAATTCCTCCAGGGCCCCCAGGAGCCCACCCCCCTCGTTTCGCACGTGAGACATGTAAATCCCGCCGTACTTGGCCACCACCTTGGCCAGCGCCATGAGCTCTTCTGTGGTGGCATATGCCCCGGGGGTATAGATCAAGGCGCTTCCCAGACCCATGGCACCTTCCTCCATGGCCTGGGCTACTAGATGGCACATGCTTTGTAATTCTCTGGGAGAGGGCCTCCCGGGGCTTTCACCCATGACGTGCATTCTTACTGTTGTGGCTCCCACCAAGGAGGCCACATTGGGGGAGACCCCCTTTTGTGCCAGGTGTTCCAGGTACTCTCCCAGGGTCCTCCAGGAAACATCGTATTTCAGAGTGCCCTGGCTCCTGAGCATCTCCCGTCGCATAGCCTCGCTGAGAGGCCCCATGGAGCGGCCCTCACCAAAGAGCTCCAAGGTCACCCCTTGGCGGATGTCACTCTGGGAGCGGCCGTCCACAAGGAGCGACTCTGTGGCCCAGCTAAGCATGTTGATGAAACCAGGGGCCACGGCCAGTCCTTCTGCCTGTATCTCCTTTAAGCCCAGGCCTGTAATAGATGGGGCCACCTCAATGATTCTGTCCCCTCGGAGCCCCAAGTCCCCAACCCATGGAGGGGCACCTGTTCCGTCATAGATGAGCCCACCGCGAATTACCAGATCGTACACCGGTTCCTCCACCTCACTGGAAGCACGGATGGAGAAAGGGTCATATTCGGCCCAAGAATAAAGGGGAAGGGCCAAAACAATACAGTTCCAAAGGATCATCCAGGTCATATTTCTGAACCAAATGTTTCTCAATGCACCACCCCCTTCTATTGGCCGCTAACTATTATTGCGGCCCAAGAGCTTGGGCACAATAGGTTAAGCCGAATCTGGGCTTGTTGGGAAAAAGCTGCCCAAGGAATGGTTTTCTTCTTGCATGCATGGAGCGCAGGTCTATAGAACTAAAAACCGCAGACCGACGGTGCGGCCCAAGCGTGGGCGCCCGGAATAAAAAGTCTTGGCGTAGGGAGGCCCTTACTTTCCAGAGGCCCCGAAGCGCTTCCCTGCGAACCCCCCAAGAGCTCTATTAATGGGTTCTGTCTTGACACACACCCAAGGGGCGGCTAATGTCAGAACCAACCGCCTCGTTGTCTCCCCCAGGGGACCTGGAGAAAGTCTTCCCGGGGATCCGCGGCAGCCTCAACAGGCAAAGTACAAACCCAGGGGTGTCCGATTACCCAACATCCTTGAGTCTCCGAGGACAGCCTGCTTAGGAGGGAAAGAAAGATGGTAGGTTTTAGCTGGTTGGCCAGGGCTGCTTGGGTGGCGGTCCTGACATTGTTGTTTCTTTGCGGGATGGAGATGGAAGTATTGGCCAGGGCAGGGGCGGGAGGAAGCGCAGGTAGCAGGGGCTCTAGACCTATGTCACCGCCCTCCAGATCCTATTCTGCACCCTCTCCGTCCCAGCCCTCTCAGCAGCAGCGGCAGTACGCACCCGGTCCACCGCCTTCCTCTCCTTCACGCAGTCCCTTTTGGCACGGGCTTGCAGGAGGGCTCTTGGGAGGTCTCATCGGCGGGATGCTATTTAGGAGCCTGGGATTCGGGGGCCCCGGCATGGGCGGCTGGGGAGGCCCCGGCCTTTTTGATCTGATCCTGATCGGAGCTTTGCTTTACGGGATTTACTGGTTTGTGGTGAAAAGGAAGCGAATGGCCTCAGGACCAGCTTCATATTCTTCATATCAGAGTGCCTCCCAGGCCGCCGAACCCGTCAGGATGGTGGCCCAGGGGCTTGCCCACCAGGAAGACACAACCGACCAGGGTGTTCTGATAGACCTGAGCCATATCCAGCAGATGGATCAAGGGTTCCAGCTGGAGGGCTTCAAGGAAGAAGCCATGGACATCTTCTTCAGGATTCAGGCCGCTTGGGCTCAAAGGGATATGGCTCAGGCAAGGGAGTTCTTGACAGAGGAGATGTTCATGATCCTCCAGAAGCAGGTGGAAGACCTAAGGGCTCAGGGAAGGGTCAACAAGTTGGAGAACGTGGCGGTAAGAACAGTTGAGCCCGTGGAGGTCTGGCAGGAGTCGGGACAGGATTTTATTACAGTCAGAATCCGGGCCAATCTCCTGGATTACACAGTGGATGAGTCTACAGGCCGTTTAGTCTCAGGCAGTGACAGAGATCCGGTCAAGTTCGAGGAGTACTGGACTTTCACCCGCCCAGTGGGCCCCCATTCTTGGAAGCTCTCAGCCATAACCCAGGTATGAGGTAACCACCGAGTGTCCCTGGCAAGAGAGGGTTTGCAGGTGAAACCGGAGATCTTACAAGCTTTGGAGGGCTACTAATGGGATTTTTGAAAGGGGGTGTAAGCTTCTCCCGTTTTGTTGCAGAGGGGGAAATTCCCCCCAATTACAGGGAGGATTTCCCGGGGAGGATCCGCAGGTTCTGTTTCCAGGAGCTGGATGAGTACTCTGACCAGGAGCGCTCAGTGGGTTGGGTGGACATGATGGATCCTTTGGATGCCGAGTTTCTGGGAGAAGGGTTTTTCAAGGAAGGATATTTGACTTTGGCCCTCAGGGTGGACACCAGGGCGGTTCCGGCCAAGGTGGTTCGCCAGCATTCTCTTGTGGCTCAAAGGGAGGCGGCCAAGAAAGAGGGTATTGGGTTTCTGCCCAAAGAGCGCAGAAAGGAGATTCAGGAACAGGTAAGATGGAAACTAATGCGCAGGGCCATTCCCAAATCCACCAGCTACGAAGTGGTCTGGAATCTCAAGACAGGTTCCATCCTGTTCGGCAGCACCCAGCCGGCCCTCTGCGATATTTTTGCCGAGCACTTCCAGAAGACCTTCGGGCTTAGGGCCGTGCCTTTGCACCCATACGAGATGATGTCGAGGCTCTTCAAGAAGCAGGGCCAGGATCCGGTCACCCTCGGCGGGATTAAGCCCTGGTACCTCACAGGGGAGTGAAGCCCGTGGAATTGGCAGAACAAATATCAAGATGGAGCTTCCTTGGGCAGGAGTTTCTGACCTGGCTTTGGTTCAAGAGTGACCAGGGGGATGGAACCCTGGAGCTAAAAGGCCTTGGGCAGATGGAAATATGGCTGGAGAACAGGGTCACCTTGGAGTCCCAGGAGGAGGATCGGTCGGAAAGGGTTAGCTGTTCAGGCCAGAATCCTGGCCTCAAAGAGGCCCGTTTCGCTTTGGCTCAGGGCAAGAAGGTGACCAAGGCCCGTTTCCGCATGAGTTTGGGGGAGGATGAGTGGAGTTTCGGATGGGAAGCAGGCAGGCTAAGCTTCCAATCCATGAGCTTACCCTCCTCTCCAGCGGATCTCAGGGAGGATCCAGATGGGGTCTTCTTTGAAAGGGTCAAGCTGGTGGAGAAAGGGCTGGAGGCGCTGGATAGTCTTTTTTCGATGTTTGCAATTCTTAGGACCTCCCCCAGGTGGGCAGAAGAAGAATTCCCTGTTTTGGCTAAATGGATTCGGGAAGGGGCCTTGATCAATAAGGCGGCTCAGAGGTGAGCCCGTGTTTTCGCAGCTTGTAATGCAGCACCCTCCTTGTGACTCCCAAGAGTCGGGCGGCGTCCACCTGCACACCGTTGGTTCTGCGTAAGGCTTCCCGAATGGCTTCCATCTCCAAGCGTTCCAAATCCAGATCCGTTCCCATAAAGGTTCTTTGTTCAACCTGGGGCGCCTCTTCCAATAGAAGCTCCTCAGGGCCTATGAGGGGTCCTTGGGCTATCAGGGTGGCCCTCTGAATGACGTTTTCAAGCTCCCGGACATTCCCGGGCCAAGGGTGGGATTGTAAAGCCTTAACAGCCTCCCGGTGGAAACCGCGGATGGGACTATCAGCAGGGAGGTAGCGCTGAAGAAAGTGCTCTGCCAACAGCGGTATGTCCTCTCTTCTTTCACGCAAGGGGGGAAGTTGTATGGTGAGCACGCTGATACGGTAATAAAGATCCTTGCGGAAACTCATTTCAGGATCAGCGCTCAGAAGATCCCTGTTGGTGGCTGCAATGAGTCTTACGTCCACCCTTATGGTCTCCGTGCCCCCTAACCTCTCGAAGCATTTCTCCTGAAGCACCCTAAGCAGCTTGGCCTGAATCGAAGGGTGCATGTCCCCTATTTCGTCTAGGAACAGTGTTCCGCCGTGGGCTCTCTCCAGTCTGCCTATGTGACGGTGGTCTGCCCCTGTGAAGGCCCCTTTTTCGTGTCCGAAAAGCTCGCTTTCCAAGAGTTCCTTATGCAGGGTAGCACAGTTTACCGCCATGAAGGGTTTTTCCCTTCTAGGACCGTTGTAATGCAACGCCCTGGCAACCAGTTCCTTGCCGGTGCCTGTTTCCCCTTGGATCAAGACCGTGATAGAGCTGGGCAGTACTTTCTGCAACAGGTCGAACACCTTGCGCATGGCCGCACTGGTCCCAACTATCCCTTCCAAGGCGTATCTGCTGTGCACCTGCCTGCGAAGTTCCCGGACTTCTTCCCTGAGACGATCCCTCTCCAGGCGCAAACGTTCCACGTTGGAAGTCCTGAGCCGGTGGCTTAGCAGACGCGCCAATCTGTAAGTCAGCTTGAGGGCCAGGGGGGAAGAACTGGCCAGAAGTTCATGAAACTGCTCCCTGGATATGCGAAGCAAGGTGGCTGGCTCTTCCCCAGAGACCTTTAGGGTGGCTGATCTGGGGGCCAAATCCAGAAGGGACATCTCCCCCAAGATAGCAGGCGGGCCCAACTCCATAAGCAGCTGCTCCGGGGAATCCTCCTCCTGCCCTGCCTTCAGAACGCTTACCTTTCCCTTCCCCACCAGGTACAAGGCGTCTCCAGGATCCCCTTCCCTGAAAATCTCCCAACCCGGCGGGAACTCCACAGCCTCGGCCATCTTGGCCAGCAAGAAAAGCTCCTCTTTGGTCAATTGCACCCAGTCTTGCAGCGGGGCTTCCTCACGGCCTATTTCCTCCATGGCCCTTTGAAGAAGCTCCAAGGTTTGTTCTGTAGTCATCTCTGTCTCACCTTGAGGGTTCTCATGCGGTTTATGGCAGCAGCCAGCTCCTGCGCTCTGGGCAGTGCAAGGTTACCGGCCTTGCGAGGCCCCAGTGCATCAAAACCCACCACCTCCAGTTCCTGGAAGAGCTTTTCCAGAGCCTCCCTAAGACAGGTTCGGCCATCGGCATAGCGGGTGGCAAAACAGTGAATCAGTTCTCCCAAGGCCCGAGTCTGGCTCTGGTCCACAAGCTGCTCCACCCGTTCCAAGTCTATGGGCGTGGAACCATATACTATTTGTTTCAGACCTCTCACATCTATCTTGACTTCCCTGGCACCCCTTCGGGCCTGAAAACTCTCCCTCAAGGGAATTCTGTGCGCCACACGGCCAAAGTCCCCTTCTCCCTCCGGGCTCCTGCCCGAGCTGAACTCCTGACTAATTCGGGCTGCCTCCTTTGTTACGTCCAAGGGCCTGTAATGATCCATGAGGATGACCCTGTCGGCCACATCCAGGTAATCCCCGCAGCCGCCCATGACTAGAACCGTGGAAACCCCAAGCTCCTTGTAAATCTGCCTTACCCTGTCTATGAAGGGGGTGATAGGTTCCCGGTCCTTTGAGACCAAGGCCTGCATCCTCCTGTCTCGGATCATGAAATTCGTGGCTGAGGTGTCCTCGTCCATTAGAAGCAGCTTTGCTCCGGCTTCCAAGGCTTCCATTATGTTGGCTGCCTGTGATGTGGAGCCGCTTGCATTCTCCGTGGAGAAACCCCTGGTGTCCTTCCCAAATGGCAAGTTCTTGATGAAAGGTGATATATCCACACCTGCTACAAAACGGCCGTCCTCGGCCCGGATCTTCACGGCTGAGGAATGGGTCACCACCCCCTCTCTTCCGTCTCCGGGCACGTGGTTGTAAACCGAGCGTTCCAAAGCCTGCAGAAGTGTGGACTTCCCATGGAACCCCCCTCCCACGATTAGGCTCACCCCCCTGGGAATCCCCATGCCCCTTGCCGGTCCCTGGTTGGGCCTTTGAAGTGTGACTTCCATAGTAGGAGGAGGCTGAAACAGGACCACTTTTGCGTCTTGGGGAGCACAACCCAGCGGCCTGTCGTCCACTCCGCTCCTTCTGGGAAGGATGGAGCCCTCAGCCAGAAAAGCCACCAGGCCCATGCCTTCCAGTTGTTCCCTCATAGCATCCTGGTCCTCCGAACAGGCCACATGCTCTTTCAGTTTCCCGAGGTTCAGATTCCGGGGCCTCAGAGAAACCTCCACTATTTGAGGGATCTCGCCTAGAAGCATCTCCTGGGCCTCCCTGCCCAGAATGGTGCGCCCCTCTGCTGGAAGCCCCACAACAAATCTCACCTCCAAGCCCTCTTGTGAGACCAGAACAGAGGAGCGATCCAAGATTTCCTGGCCTGGCTTGTCTATAGAAATAAGGCCGCTGTGGCCCATGCCTCTTCTTCCCTTGCTATGGGTGAGGATGGCCTCGTGAAAGGCCCTTGTCAAAAAATCCCTGAAACCCACTCGGCGGCTCCTGTTGGCCACCAGCCACTTATCAAAAGGGGCCTTTTCCCAGGGCACCAAGATCTTCATGCGGGAGGGAGACGCAAAAGGATCTCCCTGAACATGATCCACCACCAACCGAAAGCCCGCAAACTCGTAAGAGCCTGCCAGCTCCTGGTAAGCCTTGTAACCCTTGTGGTCAATGCGTTGAATGATCCTGCGAAGCTCTTCACTGTGGGCCATAAGAACCAATCTCCAATGCAAGGCAAAGCCCGGCCTCCCCAAAGAGGCGCGGTTTCTCAAAAACCAAACTTTTTCACCCCAGCTCCCAAAGGCCTCTCTCCTTGCGAAGTGCAATCCTCCCAAGCCCTTTTTTTGCAAGCCCTCACCGGCAGCCTGTTCCAGATGGGAACCGCAGCTTGTCTTCCCAGGACCTCTGAATCGCCTGCTGGGGCCGCCCCCTTCCCCAACTGTGCTTTAGAGTTCAGCATCAGGAATCTTCCCGCGAAGTTGCCTTGCTTTCTCTATTATTTGAAGTGCCTGGGGATGGAGGCCCAGATCAGGGATCTCCTCCGGGTGAAACCAGCGAGCTTCTTGAGCGTCACTAGAGGACTGGAGACTGCCTCCCTCAACAATACAGACATAATCCAGGATGATATAGTGGTATTGTACCCTTTCGCCTTCCATAAGAATCCTCTCAGCCACATCCACCAAACCCAGGGGTTTGACCAAGAGGCCCGTCTCCTCAAGAAGTTCTCTTCTGAGAGCCTGCCTTAGCCCTTCACCAATTCCCACCACTCCTCCGGGAATGCTCCAAGTCCCCTTACCGGGTTCTTTGGCACGTTTGACCAGTAAGACCCTATCCCCCTCCAGCACCACTGCGCCCACCGCAGGTATTGGACAAGATGGGTATTTCCGTTTCATGACACCCTTGTAACATCCACGGCTCACATATGTCCAGGGAGATCTGCTGCGGGTTCTCATCCAAGAATAGAGGATGCCGGACAGGTGGTCATATGCTCTACTAACTTTTGTTTACCAGAGAAGCCCAGAGGCACAAAGCAGCGCTCAGCAGGATCACCCCAAGGCTGAAAACCAGGTTCTTGCCCCAATCCAGAGCGACCCCGTAAGGCATGGGAGGAGCCCAGAGCCATGAGGAGCCTATTTTGGCTCTAAAGGCAAAATCCGGGCCGTCCAGCACATAGACCCAGGAAGGAAAGATCCAGATGAACGCAAGCACCCAAAAAGCCGAGACAAAGATAGTTTTTCTTGTATTGCCCATAGCGGACTCCACGGATCAGCTCATCAAAGTCTTTTCCCGCAGAAAGGGCAGAACCGGAACCCCGGATCCATCCTTTCCCCGCAGCCCGGACAAATCCTTCTCATACCCGCCCTGAGCTCCTCCAGCGGGTCCCCGCCCTCCTGTACAACCCTTCCGCAGGCCTCGCAGGCCAAGAAAGGTTTGCCCCTGGAGATGGGTATAAGCGGAATGAAAAACAAGCTGATGTAATGGTCCGTTTGTTTCAAAAAGGCCTGAGGGTTTCCGCAGGAAGGGCAGGTCCTGGGTATCGCCTCAAGGTTTCTTGTCTTGGGCTGAACCCCTCCAATGAAGATCATGGTCCTGATGACTCCCAATGCACTACAGGCTCGAAACTCCAGTTCTCAGATCCTTCCTTATCTAGTTTAACCTTCAGGTGGCCCAGCCAATTCCGGTCGTCCTGTTCCGGGAAATCCTCCCTGAAATGAGCCCCCCTACTTTCTTCTCTCCTCAGGGCTGCCTTCAGGATCAAAACGGCCGTGCGAATCCCCATGCGAAGTTCCAGCCTGCGGGTAAGCTCTTGGGGCTGCGAGGAGTCGGGCAGCAGCTCGGGGTCCCAGCCGCTCCCCCCCAAAAGAGCCAGGGCATCTTGTAGGCCCTGCCTGTTCCTGAGGATCCCGCCTTTTTCCCACATGCACTTGCGAAGCCTTTCCAACCCATCCCTTGGGCCTGCGGCCGAGCTTCTCCCGGAAGAGAAGAGAAGCCTCTGAAGGGCTTTTTCCAAAAGGGGCCCTACATCCTGTAACTTCTTGGCTTCTTGGGCCCACATGGCTGCCCCCCTTCCGGCTCTGGCCCCGAAAACCAAGGTTTCAGCCAGGGCATTCCCTCCCAGACGGTTGGCTCCATGAAGCCCCCCAGCCGCCTCTCCAGCCGCGAAAAGGCCCGGCACACCGGTGGCACCATGTTCCTCTGTGTTTATCCCGCCCATGAGGAAGTGAGCCATGGGAGCCACCCTTAGAGGTCGCCTGAAACCCCCGAAACGCTCCCCCAAGAGATGAACAGAAGAAGCCGACAGGGGATCCTCCATCCAATCCTTCTTACTGACTCCCCGCAGATCCAGCCAGACTTCCCCCTGCTCTCTGAGCTCTGAAAAGATTGCCTGAGATAGCTTGTCCCTTGCCCGCTCTGCAGCCGGCCTTTCCAGAATGCCGTACTTGAGAAGTATATCCTCCCCCTGCCCGTTGCTAAGCACTCCCTTGTCAGCCAGGCGAGGAGGGATAAGGAGGCTCGGGAGCCCGGGCTCGGCCAGACCCAAGGGATAGAACTGCACGAACTCCATGTCCTGTAGCTCTGCTCCTGCCTCCAAGGCCAGGCAGTGTCCCTGGCCAAGCATGCCTTGGGGGTTGTCGTGGCGGGCGAAAAGGGCGGCCGCGCCTCCTGTGGCCAGGATCAAGGCTTTGCACCTCAAAGCCAGCCACTTTCCATCCTTGATTCTGTAAGCCAGGGCACCCAGCCCAGCTTCTGTGGGGCATATGGAGGCCAGCATGGTGGAGCCCATAAAGCGCACGCCTGCCTGGCGAGCCTTGGCCATCAGACACTCCAAAATGGGCTTTCCCCACACCGGGGCGGCTCCACTGGCAAAGAGAAACCCTCCCCTGGTTTCACCTTGCAGTCCCCAGTCCAAGAGTTCTTGCAACCTGACCGGGGATTCCTGCACCAAGATTTCAACCAAAGCAATTTTGTTGAGTCCTCTGCCGGCCCTTAGAGTGTCCAAGCGATGTGAGCCTGGGTCTTTGCCTTGTGAAGCGCCTCGGAACACCCCTCCACTCAAAACCGTGGAGGTGCCTCCTCCGGGTGCTCCCTTGCAAAGAACAAGCACACCTGAGCCTTCCTTGGCAGCCTCTATGGCTGCTCTCAGGCCCGCAGCCCCGGCTCCCACCACTAGCACATCCACCTGTGATATTTCCATGGGACCTCGGCACTAAAGGGAATGCATCCGAAGGATCCGGAAAGGCCCTGCAAACCTGGGGGTGAGCCAACAGCCCGGCCCCGTGAGGCGCAGGCTTCAGGCGCCAGACTTGACCGCCACTTTGGCCTGGAAGGTCGGCTCTGCAAAACGTCTGAGCATCTCGCGGGCCATGGCATCATCATACTGAACGGGAGGTGACTTGAAAAGATAAGCACTGGCTTCCTCAATGGGTCCTGAAAGCCCCCTGTCCAGAGCCACTTTGGCTGCCCTAACAGCATCCATGATGACCCCGGCCGAGTTGGGAGAGTCCTCCACCGAGAGGCGCACCTCCACATGCATGGGTATCCCACCGAAGTGTTCGGCCTCGATTCTAAGAAAACACAACTTGTTATCCTTTAGCCAGGGCACGTAGTCGCTGGGACCGACGTGCACCAAACGCGGGTCCTTGGGCCCCCCGTTCATCTGGCTAGTGACGGCCTGGGTTTTACTCTGCTTTTTACTCTGAAGCCGGCTTCTGTCCAACATGTTCAGGAAATCCGTGTTGCCTCCAACATTTAGCTGGTATGTCCTGCGAACAGGCATGCCCCTGTCTTCGAACAGCCTTGTCAAGACGCGGTGAATGATGGTAGCGCCCACCTGGCTCTTGACGTCGTCGCCCAGGACCGGAAGCCCTGCCTGTCGAAACCGCTCTCCATACTCCTTGCACACAAACACAGGAATGGCATTTACCAGCGCACAGCCTGCTTCCAAGGCGCAGTCTGCATAAAAATAGGTGTTGCGCTCGCTCCCCACCGGAAGGTAATTAATGAGCACCTCCACCTGTCGCTCCCTAAGGATCTGCACAATGGCTTTTCGCGCTTCCCTCTCGTTGCGGTAACGCTGGGGAAGGGGATCAAAACGTTCTGCCTCGGGATAAACTCCTGCGTGCTGAGGGATGCTGTCTATCACAAAGCCCATCTCCACAGGCACATCCAGGAAAGGGACTTCTTTTTGGAAAACTGTGGTGCAATTGGGTTGGGCGAAAATGGCCTCTGAGAGATCCATGCCCACCTTCCTGCTATCCACATCAAAGGCTGCTACGAACTGGATGCTCGAGGCGTGGTAGCCCGCAAAATTGCGAGTTATGAGCCCGGGAATCTCAGCCTGGGTGTCTGCATAATAGAATCTCCCTTGCACTAGGGAGCTGGCACAATTCCCGACCCCGATTATACCCGTTCGGATCCTCTTCATCTCGATCCTGTACCTCCACAGAATCCAGCCTGTGCTGTACGCCCGGACCAAAGCTGAACGGGACCTTGCCTGATCTGCAAAAGCAGGCCCCTCCTCTCAAGTTGGTAAACCCTATCAAAAACCCCTCGGCCCGTCAAGGACCCTGGCCCAGCACCACCGTCACCGAGCGATCAAAATTCAGATAATTGCGGGCTGCCTCCAGCACCTGCCTGGAGGTCACCTCCTGAATGGACCTGAGATACTGAGGCCCGAAATCGTATCCCAGCCCGTATCTTTCATCCAGAGCCAAGCTCATGGCCTGGGCAGCGTGGGTTTGCTGGCCGATTTCGTAATTCCCCACTATGTTCCTCTTGGCCCTCTCCAGCTCCTCTGGAGAGACTTCTTGGCTGGCCACCTTCTGGAGTTCCTTTCTGAGTCCTACCAGGGCGCTTTCCAGGTTTTGGGGCGAGGTGGCTATGTATGTTCCGAAATAGCCCGGGTCAAGTCCAGTCTGCGAGAAGGATGTTACCGAATAGGCAAGACCCCTGCGATCCCTAAGTTCCCTAAAAAGCCTTCCTCCTTGCCCCGATAGGATGGTGTCCAGCACCTCCAAGGCGAAACGGTCTGGACTCTGAAGAGTTGTCCCCGGGAATCCGAGAACAATATGCACTTGCTGCAAGGGGGCCTCCTGGCGCAGCTCACGGGCTCCTTCCAAAGGTGGTTCCTGCGGCACAGAAGGAGCCATAAAACCCTCGGACCTCCAGCCTCCCAAGTAGCGTTTCACCCACTTGCGAGCCTCATCCAGACTCACATCCCCCACCACAGAGACCACCCCGTTGGAGGGAACCAACAATCTTGAGGCAAATGTTTTAAGGTCACTGCTTGTCATAGCGCCAAGGGATTCCTCTGTGCCTTCCGGGCGCAGCCCGTATGGGTGAACCTTGAAAAGAGTCTCGGAAAAAATCCGCATCACCTGGCGGGTGGGCTGATCCTTCTCCCTTCGCACAGAAGCAATCAGCCTGGGTCTTTCCTTTTCCAGCTCCTGCTCTGGAAAGGTTGGGTTCATTAGCACATCGCTTAAGAGTTCCATTGCCTGGGGGAAAAACCGGCTCAAGAAGTCAGCCTGAAGCCCCAAGCTGTTCCTTCCAGAAAAGCCCTCCAGGGAGCCTGCCATGGCCTCCACCTCCTGGGCCAGATCTTGGGCGGAACGGCTGGTGGTCCCCCTGGTGAGCATGTGAGCAACCACTTTGCTGATACCCGCGGTTTGTGGGGTCTCGAACCTGGATCCCCCCAGGAAGACCGCCCTGACCGCCACTGTGGGGACTTGGCGGGACTCCCTGACCAAAAGGGTAAGACCATTGGGAAGCACCTCCTTGTGCGTGGAGACCGAGGCAGGAGCCAAAGCCTCCGGGGGGGCTTGGAGTTTCCTCTCCAAGGCCTGCTGAGCTAATTGCCGAAGTCGCTCCTGCCCCATTTCTTCCGGGATTCCCCTAGGCAGAAGCACTCCAACCGTCAAGCGCTCGGCCAAGAGGTACTTGGCAGCCACGCGCTTGAGCTCCTCTGAGCTTACCTTTCTTACGGCCTCCAGGTATTCTTTTTCTTTGGAGATATCCCCTTGCAACATCAGGAACTGACCCAGCAGCCTTGCCTTTCCCGCCATGGTTTCCCTGGCACGGATCAAGGAGGCCTCCACTTGAAGGCGGGCCTTTTCCAATTCCTTTGAAGAGACCCCGGAGGTTTTCACCTGCTGAATTTCCTCAAGGCTCAGCCTCACTGCAGAGTCAAGATTCCTGGGGTCCAGTCTTGCATGCACCACGAAAAGGCCGGGATCCAAGGGCGTATAGCTCTCCGCCCCCACGGAGTAGACCAGGTTGCTTTGGCTCCTGAGCTTTTGTTCCAGCCTGGAACTTTCCCCGTCTCCCAAAATCATGGCCAACACGTCCAGAGCGGGCACATCGGGGTGCGCAGCCCCTGGGATAGGAAAGACCAACCTAAGGTGGGCCTCAGACACCTCCTGTCTCAAAAGCACAGTCCTCATGGTTTCCTGGGAAGGCTCCTGCGCCACTTGAGGCGTGGCTCCTGCCGGGCGCTCCCATTGATCCCAAAGCTTTCTTGCCTGCTCAAGAGCTGTTGTGGTATCCAGATCTCCTGCCAGGATCAGGGTCATATTCCTGGGCACATAGAGTTTTTTCACATAGGCCAAAAGATCTTCCCGGTTCAATGAAGAGACCGTTTCAGGGTACCCGATCACCGGCCTCCCATACGGATGAACCTTGTACACCTCTGAAAAAAGAGCTTTCTGGAGCCTGGTCTGAGGCCTATCTTCTCCCATTCTTATTTCTTCTAGAACCACTTTTTTCTCTTGATCCAGCTCAAGGGAGTCAAAGGAGGCGTTTTGTATGGCGTCTGTGAGGGCCTCCAATCCCTCCCAGGCAAAACGGCTGGCAATGGTCAGGTGGTAGACAGTATAGTCCGGGCCGGTGTAGGCGTTGATGGAGCCTCCCAAGCTCTCTATTTCCCAGGCCAGCTCCCCCGGTTTTCTCCTTTGGGTTCCCTTGAAGATCATGTGCTCAATGAGGTGGGTTATCCCGGCTTGTTCTTTGGTTTCGGTACGGCTTCCTGCCCTGACCCAGTATTGTATGGCTGCAACCGGGGCCGAGTGATCCTCATCCACTATCACTGTGAGCCCGTTGGGAAGCCTCTCCACCCTGGGCCCTGAGGCTGCCAAGCCCCCCTCCAAGCCACAAAACCAAAAGAATATGCACAAGAAAATCCATTTTGCAGAGAATCTCCCAAGCATGAATTTCTCCTTGCCGGTCAAAAGACCCTCTTTCCTGCGGCCCGAGTAATTTCCCGAGTCTTTTCTGAGACAGAGCATGAGCCTCCCAGAGCCTGCAAGAGAAGCTGCTGGATTCCTCCAAACCCCCCATTGCTCATAATGCAAACCACGTCACCTGCTCGGGACTCCTTTGCCACAAGGTCCACTATTTCTTCCACTTCGGGTAAATACCATGCCCTCGAGCCGGTCTTGTTGATGGCTTTAACCACTTCCACAGGATCCAGCCGTTGCCCGACTGGAATGCTTTCTGCCCTGTGGATCCCGGCCAGGATCACCCTGTCCGCATGGGAAAAAGCCCCGGGCAATTCCTCCTGGAAGAACCTCCTGCACATGGAATTGCTCCTGGGTTCGAAGATCGCCCAGAGACGCGACTTTGGGTAAAGATCCCTCAGAGCGCCCAAGCCCGCCTTTACGGCCGTGGGATGGTGGGCGAAATCGTCATACACACGCACCCCTCTTATCTCCCCCAAAAACTCCAGGCGGCGCTTCACCCCGTTGAAACTGCGCATGGCTTGGAGGCCCTGTTGGGCTTCCACTCCGGCCTCCCACGCAGCCCCTAGAGCCAGTAACCCGTTCATGACATTGTGACGCCCCGGCAGCCCCCAGTCACACTCTCCCACCGGGATGCCCCCGTGAAGAACTCTGAACAAGGTGCGGCCCTCCTTAACCCTTATCTTGTCAGCCCTCCACTCGGCTTCCTGGGCCAGCCCGCAGCCCACCACCCGGCAGGGGGCTTCCCTGGCCAGGGTTTTGGCCTGGGGATCTTCCAAGTTCAAAACCAGCCTTCCGTTTCTGGGAAGGACTCGAAGCAGCATCTTGTAAGCCCTGAGCATCTCCTCCATGCTTGCATATATGTCCGCGTGATCGTACTCCACTGGGCCCAAGGTCACGATCCAAGGCAGGTAATGGACAAACTTGGGGCGTTTGTCGAAAAAGGCAGTGTCATACTCGTCCCCCTCCACCACAAAGAAATCCCCCTTCCCTATACGATAGCCTGCTTCCAGGTCCCTGGGTATGCCCCCCACCAGGAAAGAGGGGTCCTGACCTGTTTGTAGGAGGATCCAGGCAAGCAGTGAAGCAGTTGTGGTCTTGCCGTGGGTGCCTGCCGCCACCAAGGAACGCTTTCCTTCCAGAAACCAGCTTCTCAGCACTTCCGGGAAAGAGCGATAGGGTATCCTGCTGTCCAGCAAAGCTTCCAGCTCCTGATTCCCCCTGGAAAGGGCGTTCCCCACCACCACAAGGTCCGGATTCCACTCCAAGTTCCCAGGAGAGAAGCCCTCTTTGACCTGAATTCCCTTCAAGGCCAGAAAATCGCTCATGGGCGGGTAAAGAGCCTGGTCAGAGCCGCTCACTTGGAACCCTTTTTCCTGCAACATGGCGGCCAGGGCCGCCATGGCGCTGCCGCCTATTCCCATCAGATGGACCTTCCTGACTTCAGTTCCCGTAAGCAAGATACTTCTCCCTTCTGTTGAACCAATCCTGCAGACCCGGCTCCCACCAGGCTTGCAGTTGCGCAGGGGTGAGGCCCTTCTCAAGCCCCTCTCGGACCTTGGGATCCCCTGTGAGCAGGTCCATGGGGAGCCTCCGGGCCTCAAACTCATAAGGGGGTTCTTTCCAGCTCATAAGCTCCCCCCAGTGGCTCCTTACCAGATGGATTATCCAAAGGGAAGTCAAGTAAGGCCTGAAGGTCTTCCTATCCAGGACATGGATCTGAAGCCCACCGCAACGCTCACCCTTCCACTTGTTATGGGTAGGCTCGAAGTAGAGGGCTCGAAAGCGCACACCAGGCAGCCCGAGCTCCTCCAGCCTGTCCCGCAAGAAAAAGGGCTCTATAAACGGGGCTCCGAAGATCTCGAAGGGCCTGGTGGTGCCCCTTCCTTCCGAGAGATTGGTGCCTTCCAGAAGCACTTGCCCTGGGTATACCACGCAAGAGTCCGGAGTTGGAAGGTTGGGAGAAGGCAAGACCCAAGGAAGGCCTGTTTCCTCAAAAAACATGTCTCGCCTCCAGCATTCCATTAAAATCACTTCCAGCTCCACCTCAAGCCCCAACTCAGCCACAAGGAGTCTGGCCAATTCCCCGAGGGTCAAGCCGTGCCGCATGGGAATTGGGTGGGGCCCCACAAATGACTTCATGGCCGGGTCCAACAAGTTCCCCTCCACATGGACGCCGCCCAAGGGATTGGGCCTGTCTGTCACAACCAACTTGAGGTTATTGGCCGCGCATGCCTGCAAGCAGCCCAGCATTGTGGCCGCGTAAGTGTAAACCCGGCAGCCCACATCCTGCAGATCTACTATCAATACCTCCAGCCCTTGCAGCATCTCCTCTGTGGGAGCCAGGTAATCCCCGTAAAGGCTGAAAGCCGGAACACCCCAGGGGGTCTCCTTCTCATGGTCTGACAAGATCATGTTGTCCTGCTTTTCCCCCCAGAGGCCGTGCTGCGGACTAAAGAGTTTTCTTAAGCTGCCTGGGAAATCTCTTGAAAACACCTCCACCACGGGTCGCAACCCCCGATCCACAGAGGCCGGATGCACCAAAAGCCCCACCTTTGCTCTTTTTCTCAACCAGCCCGGAGGCTTCCCAAGGAGCCTCTCCATTCCCGTCATGACATGGGCCAAGAAGACACCTCCCTGAAGAGTCTCCCGGCCAGCCTGGCCGCTGCCTTGCAAGGAATCTGACTCCCCGGCCGTGGGACTCCCGAAGCCCAAAGAGCCTTGAAAGCCATCACCCTCCGGACAGACTCCCCGACCTGCTTGGGGGGAACGTGGCGGCCGCGAACCGCCTTTTCCACCTCCTCTACAAGGCTGGTGATACTAGGACCGGTGCTCATGTTCCTGCCCACCAAAGCCATATCCACACCGGCGCAAATGGCCTCCAGAACCGCATCCGAGGTGCTCAGGCGGCAGGCCACAGCCCCCATATCCAGGTCATCGGTCAGCACTAGGCCCTGAAAGCCCGTTCTCACTCTGAGCAAACCTTTTACCACCGGACCAGAAAGACTTGCAGGGGCACTGGGATCCAAGGCCGGGTATAGGACGTGGGAAAGCATCACGCATGCCACCCCTGCCTCAAATGCTGCCCTAAAAGGCACCAGATGGCGTCTTAGGATCTTCTCCCTTTCCGAGTGGTCTTCCTGGATCTCTCTATGGGTGTCCCCCGGGACGCTTCCGTGCCCTGGGAAGTGCTTGGCGCAGGAGGCAACCCCTGCTCTCTGGGAACCTCTCACCCAAGCGGCCACATGTCTGGCCGCATTGAATGGATCCCTGCCAAAAGCCCTCCCCTCCAAGATGGGTGGCCACGGAACGGTTTCGGGCAGATCAGCCACAGGGGCCAGGTTTAGGTGCACCCCCAAGAGAGCCAGTTCCAAAGCCACCCATCTGGCCACTCGGCGGGTGGTGGCTGGTCTGTTGAGGAGGCCTAGTTGGGAGGGCCCGGGGAAAAGAGTCATCCCCTCTCTTATCCTGCAAACCCTGCCCTGCTCTTGGTCCACTGCCACGATCAAAGAGGGTCTCTGCTTGCCGGGAAGAAGAAGACTCTTGGTTATGTCTGCGGCCTCCTTGGCTGAAGTGGCGTTTCTCTGAAACAGTATCACCCCTCCCAATCTCCCCTGGGTGGCGAGGCTTTTGACCTCATCCAATTCCTGGGTGGCGAATCCAACCATTAGAAGCTGGCCTGCTTGAGAAGCATCCATGAGATTCTCTCAAGACCCCCGAGCTTTGTTGCGCTCCAACATGAGCCTGAGTCTTCCCCAGTCGAACTTGGCGCCAGGGTCCCACTTCCTGCCAGGGGCCACTTGGTTATGGCCCACCACCCTTTCAGGGGTGATGGCAGGATAAGCTTTCATCAAAGCTCCAAGCAAAATCTCCAGGGCAAGGTACTGGGGCTCCGTGAATGAGGTCACTTGATCCCCTTCCAGTTCTATCCCCACCGAGAAATCGTTGCAGCCTTGCCTTCCTTGAAACTCGCTTTTCCCAGCATGCCAGGCCGTGTCATCTGTGTCCACGAATTGGTGAATAGCTCCATTTCGTTCAATGAAAAAGTGGGCCGACACCTTAAGTCCCTCCAGCTCTTGGAATGAAGGATGAGCTTGCAGATCAAGCCGGCCCATGAACAGGTCCATGATGTATCCGGTCCCGAAGCTCCCTGGGGGGAGGCTTATGGCATGGATTACCACCATGTCCACCACACACAGGCGTCCCTTTGAGAAATGGGGACTAGGCCACCATTGAACCGGCACAGGCAGGCAAATACTGGGCATGGGCTTCCTGGCGTCGTAAACTTCTTCTGGCGCCTACGATCCAATTGAGAAAATAGTATAGCACAAGCAAGCTGCCTGCTTGGGAAAAGGGGCAGTAATGGCTGGCAGGTAAAAGCTTTCCCTTCCTTGACATATGAGACAAAGGTGCTTAAAATGACTTACTTTTTCCCCAAGGTGAGACAAGCTCAACAGCATGGGTGGAAAGGCCAAGGCAACAAAGCCGGGGGGTGGCAGGAGATGAGCCGAGTGGGGGCGGGAGCAAGACTTTTTGAAGCAACAGCGGTGGGAATTGCCTTGCTTTGCCTTGGGGCACGCCTTGAGGCATCGGAACTAAGAAAAAGCCCTGTGGTAAGAGCAGTGGAGCGGGCCAGCCCGGCTGTGGTGAATGTAAGCACAGAACAGGAAATGCAGCGACGTCCTGGCATGTTTCCAGGCTTTAGGGGGGACTCCCTTTTTGAAGAGTTCTTCCGGGACTTTCTTTCCCCTTTTCCTCGGGGCCAGGCCAGGACCAGTCTGGGCTCCGGGGTCATAGTGGACCCTAAAGGCATGGTTCTCACCAACGAGCATGTTGTGCAAGGAGCAAGTTCCATCAAGGTGACCTTGAGTGATCAGAGGGAATATCAGGCCAGGTTGGTGGGGGCTGATCCCCCTTCAGACCTGGCCGTATTGCTCATAGAGACCAAGGAAAAACTACCGGTCATCCCCATGGGCCGCTCCAATGATCTCATGATAGGCGAGACAGTGATCGCCATTGGGAACCCTTTCGGCCTGTCCCACACGGTGACCACCGGGGTCATAAGTGCCCTGAATCGCTCCATTAGAACCGAATCCAGAGTCTACAAGGACTTTATCCAGACCGATGCCGCCATAAACCCCGGAAACAGCGGGGGGCCCCTGCTGAACATAGATGGCGAGCTGATAGGCATCAACACGGCCATCTACCAGAAAGCCCAAGGGGTGGGTTTCGCCATACCCATAGACAGAGCCAAGCGGATCATGCGGGAACTCATAGAACATGGGGAGGTCCACCCAGCCTGGATAGGGGTGGAGGTGCAAAGCATGGATGAAGCTTTGGCCCGTTCCTTTGGCCTTCAGGGTAGAAAGGGCGTGCTGGTGACACAAGTGGCTCAGGGGGGGCCTGCTCAGAGGGCCGGGTTGCGCAAAGGAGATCTGATCCTATCTGTGGGCTCCAGTAAAATCACCTCCAGGCAGGAATTCCTGGAAGCCCTTTCAGCATACACAGGGGGCAGCCAGATTTCTCTTGGTGTGGTGAGGGATGGTCGTGAGATGGAGGTGAAGCTAAAGGCCGAATCCTTGTCCACCCAGGAGGCCGTGCGTATGGCAGAGAGGCAGTTGGGGTTTACAGTGGATGCGGTTAACCAAGCCTCCAAGAAGGAACGCAGAGCCTATTCCATGTCGGGGGTAGTAGTGAGGAGTGTGGAGCCCCAAAGTCTCTCGTACCGTGTTGGGATTCGGGAAGGGGACTTAATCAGACAAATAAACGACAAAGAAATCCGTTCCTTGGAGGACTACCAGACAGCCATGGCCAGGGCCCTGAGGCGTGAGAGTGTGACCTTGCTTGTGCAACGAGGCAGCTATGGTTACTACCTTACCCTGGAGCTGGGAGGTGGAGGTTGATAGGCGGATTTGTGAAGGGCCAGTTGGAAAAAATTGGCAGACCCTTTTTTGAGAAGCTTAACCACATGGGGATTTCCCCAAACATTCTTACTTTCAGCGGGCTGGGCTTGAGTCTGGCCGCATCGGGGCTGCTTTGGATAGGTAGTTTCCCACTGGCCGGCATTCTTATGCTGGCAGGAGGGCTATGTGATATGCTGGATGGAGGGGTGGCCAGAGTTCGCGGGAAGGAGAATCATTTCGGGGCCTTTTTGGACTCCATCGTGGACCGCTACTCGGACCTTTTTCTAGTTACCGGTGTTATGCTCTATTTTGCCGGGCAAGGTAATGTGGCAATGGTGGGTGTGTGCTGTCTGGCCATGGTGGGAACATCTCTTGTGCCTTACGCCAGGGCCAGGGCAGAATGTTTTCTGCCCAGATGCACGGTGGGCTGGATGGAAAGACCCGAGCGAATTTTGGTTCTGGCGGCAGGTGCACTTTTCCAGGTAATGGACTGGGCTGTGGGGATTCTGGCCTTGCTGGCAAATCTTACGGTGCTGCAGAGGATCCATTATTGCTGGAGAGAACTCCCAGGGGGGAAAGAAGAGCTTTCAACAAGGGAGGAAGTCCATGAAGTTGCCGGATTTTCTGGAGAAAAAAGAAAAGCTGTTTTCTCCCAAGACAACCCGGGAGGAGGCGCGGACCTGGGGAGATAGATACAGAGAGGCCCAAAGAATCCACGACGCCGTAGCCTTTTATCTCAGAGCCGGGTACAAAGAGGGCCTGGCAGTCTTAAGGCAAGAGGCGGTGGAGTCCGGAGATTTTCAGCTTTTTGAGGAAACCCTCCAGCCGCAGGAGGAGGATTGGACCCAGGAACTTGGAAGCCTGGCCCGTGCAGCCGAGGAAAAGGGCCGATGGAATGATGCAAAAAGGGCATACGCTTTTTTGGGTGACGAACTGGGCCTGAAGAGGGCTAAGGCGGCCTTGGAGGGGATACTGGGGAATGAACCCCCAAAAGAGCCCAGTGGACAAGCCCAAGGGGAGGACTTATAGTCTAAAAAGATCTTGCGGGGAGGAGGAGCCATGGCAGAGGAGCAACAAGGCCAGGGCTTTGTCGTGCGGGACAGAAGGGCCTTTTCCAGGGATGAGAATCAGGAAGGAACAAGTGAGAGTTCGGGACAAGAGCCCAAGGCACAAAAGCAGGAGCCCCAGGATTCCCAGAAGCAAAAACTAAAAGAAGAGCCGCGGGAAATACCCCTCCCGCAGCCAACCTTTTCCGGCTTCCTGGCTTCCTTTTTCCTACCCCAGGTGCTCACGTTTTTGGGTGAGATTCCCAATCCCGAGACCCAACAAAGAGAGCGCAATTTGCCGATGGCCAAATACCTCATAGACACCCTGGGCATAATCCAAGAAAAGACAAAAGGGAATCTTACTTTGGAGGAGAAGAAACATCTGGAGGGTCTCCTAACGGATCTTCGCTTGCTCTATGTTAAAGCTGTGAAAATTTAACCCGGAGAATCAAACTGCCATTAAGAAGGGGGGGGTGAAGGCTGACTCCCCGCGGGAAAGGCACTCGGGGTCCTAAAGATCCCCGAAAAGGAGGCAAGCAGGATGAGGATTAGAAATAGAAAGCAGCTGGCGGCTGGAGCTTTTGTTCTGGCCCTGTTGTTTTTGGGGCTAACGGGATTTCCTTCCCAAGGTTGGGGAAAGGCTTTCTGGAAGGAGTCCGAGGCAGGGGCGGCCGGTAAGCCTTCGGTGGCCGGGCTGCCTTCCTTGGCGGATCTGGTGGAAGGGCTTAAGCGCACGGTGGTCAACATCCAGGTAAGCAAGAAAGTTCAGACAGGCCCTCTGCCGTTTTTCCGCGGCCCCAGGGGAGAGAGGGATCCCTTTAGGGATTTCTTTGAGAGATTCTTCGGGGACCAGGTCCCCAAGGAGTTCGAACAAAAGGGATTGGGCTCGGGGGTGGTGATCAGCAAAGACGGCTATGTGCTGACCAACAACCATGTGGTGGAAGGAGCAGACGAGATCCGGGTCAGACTCCCTGAAGGGCAGGGTGAGTATTCAGCCAAAGTGGTGGGGGCTGATGCCACAACAGACCTGGCCTTGTTAAAAATAGAACCTGAGAAGGATTTGCATACAGCCGTCCTGGGAGACTCGGACAGTCTTAGGGTGGGGGAGTGGGTGATAGCCATAGGGAATCCCTTTGGTCTGGAGCACACAGTCACCGCAGGGATTGTTTCAGCCAAAGGTAGGGTAATAGGTTCGGGTCCTTACGATGACTTCATCCAGACCGATGCTTCCATTAACCCAGGCAATTCGGGAGGTCCTCTTTTCAACCTCCAGGGCGAGGTGGTTGGCATCAATACCGCCATAGTGGCCAGCGGGCAGGGAATCGGTTTTGCCATCCCAATTAACGTGGCCAAGGAGGAGCTCCCGCAGCTAAGGGAGAAGGGAAGGGTGACCCGGGGATGGCTGGGGGTGCAAATCCAGGGTTGGGAGCCTGGTATGGCCCAGAAATTCGGGCTCAAAGAGGAAAGGGGGGCTCTGGTGGGAAGGGTCATCGAGGGAGAGCCCGCTGAAAAGGCAGGTATAAAGAAAGGGGACGTGATCCTGGAGGTGGAAGGCCACAGGATAAAGGACACAAAGGATTTGCTCAACACGGTGGCAAGGCTTCAGCCGGGCCAGAAGGCCAAGGTGACGGTCTGGAGGGATGGCAAGGAACTGAGCCTCACAGTAGAGCTGGGCGAGAGACCTGCAGAAGGCGAGGTGAGCTCTGAGCCGGCCCCTAGTAAGGAAGACCGCATAGGCTTGACAGTCCAGGAGATAACCTCTGAGATCGCAGAGCGTATGGGCCTCGAGAAGGCCGAGGGGGTTCTCATCTCCAATGTGAAGCCCGGAAGTCCGGCAGCCAAGGCTGGTCTCCAAGGGGGAGACGTGATCCACGAAATAGAGCGCCAGGCCATAAAAAACCTAAAGGATTATCAAAAAGCCTTGAGCAAGGCCGGCAAGGACAGTGTGCTGCTTTGGATCCAAAGGGGTAAGAACAGGCGGTATGTGGTGGTTCATTTGAAGGATTGAGACCGAGGGGCATCTGACTGAGGAGATCCCAGGCTCAGAGAATCAGGCCCTAAGACTCGGCCGCAGGGAGAGGGAGCAGGACTTGAAGAACAATCCGGATCAAGTGGATTCCTAGCCCAAAGAGTTGCGAGAGGAAACTTGAAGGCAGGGGGCGGGGAGGTGGCCCGCCCCCATCGCTTTTGGGAGAAGAAATTTGAAACCAGCATCCCGCAGCATCAAGTGGAGCTGCCCGGCCAAGGTGAATCTGCACCTTCGGATTCTACACAGAAGGCAAGACGGTTACCACGAACTGGTGAGCCTAATGCAGTGTGTGGGTCCCTTTGATGAGCTGGAGTTGGAATTGGGGGGCAGCAATATAGAGCTTTCATGTAGCCAGCCCGGGGTCCCTTTGGGAGAGGAGAACCTGGCCTACAGGGCGGCCAAGCTTTTCAGGGAGCGTACCGGCATGACCGGGGGGGTAAGAATTCGCCTGCAAAAGAGAATTCCCATGGGGGCCGGACTGGGTGGGGGGAGCAGCGATGCAGCCGGTGTGCTAAGGGCAATGAACAAGATCTTGGGAAATCCCCTCAAGCATGAGCTGCTTTTGGAGTTGGCTGCCAGACTGGGGGCTGACGTGCCATTTTTCCTTCTGGGGGGAACGGCTCTGGCGAAAGGTATAGGGGAGAGGCTTGAACCCATGTGTCTCAGTGTGCCCCTATACTACTTGGTGTGGTTTCCAGGCTGGCCTGTGTCCACCAAGTGGGTCTATGAGAACCTGGATTTGGGATTGACAAGCGGGTCAAAAGAATTTACGATTCCGCAACTTATTGATCGGTTCGAAGACGCCATAGCCATCCTGCACAATGATCTTGAGACCGTGACAGCGCGCCATTATCCCTGGGTGGAACAGGCCAAAGCACGGCTTAGGGATGAGGGGGCGGAAGGGGTCTTGATGTCGGGGAGCGGTCCCACGGTGTTCGGTCTTTTCAGGCAGGAGCGGGACGCCAAGAGGGCTTTGGAGCGGATCAGTCCAGGGAAGGAAGAATTGCTTTGGTTCACTCGAGGTCTTGCTTCCAGCCAGTGAAAGAGAAAACCGGGCTGATGCTTTTGCGGAGGAGGGCATGTCGGAGAGATTGAAGCTCTTTTCCGGCAACTCCAATTTGGAGTTGGCTCAAGAGATTTCTGAGTGTCTAAGGATTCCGCTGAGTAAGGCCAAGGTAAGGACCTTCAGCGATGGGGAAGTGTTTGTGGAGGTGGAGGAAAATGTACGGGGCACGGATGTGTTCGTGATTCAGTCCACCTGTCCCCCTGTGAACCACAACATTATGGAACTGCTCATTATGATAGATGCCCTCAAGAGGGCATCCAGCAGGCGGATAACAGCCGTGATACCCTATTACGGGTACGCCCGTCAGGACCGCAAGGTGGCCCCAAGAGTTCCCATTTCGGCAAAACTGGTAGCAGATCTTATTACCGCTGCAGGGGCCAACAGGGTTCTGTCTATGGATCTGCACGCAGGTCAGATCCAGGGGTTTTTCAACATCCCGTTTGATCACCTGTTTGCAGCCCCTGTGCTTTTGGAATACATACGCGTCAACTACCAGGATGATCTTGTGGTGGTTTCCCCTGATGCGGGGGGTGTGGAGAGGGCTAGGGCTTTTGCCAAGAGGCTGGAGGTAAACCTGGCCATCATAGACAAGCGCAGGGAGGGGATCAACGAGGCAAGGGCCATGAACATCATAGGAGAAGTCCAGGGGAGAAGGGCCCTTATACTGGATGACATGATAGATACGGCGGGCACCTTGACTCAGGCCGCAGAAGCTCTTTTGGGCCGAGGGGCCAGGGAAGTGTATGCTGCCTGCACTCATCCTGTGCTTTCTGGTCCAGCCATGGACAGAATAGAGGCCTCCCGCATAACCGAGTTGGTGGTAACAAACACGATCCCCTTGAGTGAAAGGGCCAAGACGTGCGGAAAGATCAAGCAGTTGTCCGTGGCAGGGCTCTTAGCTGAAGCAATTCAGAGAATCCACGACGAACGATCGGTTAGCTCTTTGTTCGTCTGACCATTTGGGAGTAGGTATGGAAAGGATAGGTTTAGAGGCGACTGTTAGAAAAGAGATGGGTAAGGGGCCATGCCGGAGGCTCAGAAGGGAAGGCTTTATTCCCGCGGTGCTTTACGGACCTCACCGTGAACCCTTGGCTCTGGCCTTGAAGCCCAAGGAACTTAAGCGAGTTTTGGCATCTGGCGATAACGTGCTGGTGGACCTTCTCATCCGGGGAGGGGATGGGGTGCAGAGCCGGATAGCCATGGTCAAAGATTGCGACCTGGACCCCCTAAGCAGTGTGCCAAGACATGTGGACCTGTACGAGATCTCCTTGGAGGAGACTATAAGGGTGGAGGTCCCCCTTAAGTTCGTGGGGGAGCCTAGGGGCGTGGCCTTGGGGGGCACTTTGAGCCCTCTTCTTTGGAGTCTTGAGGTCTCTTGCCTCCCAGAGAAGGTGCCCCACGAGATTCAGGTTGACTGCACAAAGCTCAATGCGGGGGATCTTCTCTACGCAAGGGATCTGGCGGTGCCAGAGGGAGTAAAGCTTCTAACCGATCCCTCCACCGCGATTGTGACGGTTACAGGCAGGGCTACGGCCGAGGCAGCGGCTCCTGAGCCGGTAGAGCCTGCCGAGACTTGATCTGAAGAGAGCAGCCCATGTGGTGCATCGTGGGGCTTGGGAATCCGGGGCCCCGCTACAGATGGAGCAGGCACAACGTGGGCTTCCGGGTTGTGGATAGGCTGTGCCTTAGGGCCGGTTTCAGCCTCTCCCATAAGCAGAGGGAGCTGTGGTGGGGGGAGGGGAATTGGTGCGGGGAGAAGGTGAGGGTGGCCCAACCGCAAACCTTCATGAACCTGAGCGGAAAGGCGGTTCTGGCTCTTAGGCGATTAGGGTGCGAGCCGGGGAATTTGGTGGTGGTCCACGACGACATGGATCTTCCCTTGGGTAGGCTCAAGTTTAAGTGGAGAGGAGGTGATGCTGGCCACAGGGGTGTACGTTCCGTCCTGGAGGCTCTGGGGGAGGAGAGTTTTCTGCGGCTTAGGGTAGGAATAGGGAGACCCCCCGTTGGAGTGGATCCGGTAGACTTTGTGCTGGAGTCTTTCCAAGAGCAGGAGGAAGAGCTGCTGGAAAAGGTTTTGGATCGGGCCCTGGATGGATTGAAGGTCCTGATAAAAAAGGGGCTTGAGGAGGCCATGAAGGTCTGCCATGCCCCTTTTCCGTTTGAGCAGCAAAGTACCAAGGGGAGCATTGCTTAGCAGGCGCAGAACCATCAAGCGGAAGGAGGTACGGGGAAAATGCTGGGACTGACGAAGGTGGCGCCATTTCTTGGGGTTTTCGGGTTTCTGGTGGCTTTCTTGATCTATCGTTGGGTGGCAAGTCAGCCCAATGGGACTGATCTTATGCGCAAGATCGAAGGGTACATAAGGCAAGGGGCCATGGCGTTTCTTAGGCGCCAATACTCCACCCTGGCGATCTTCGTGATCATCGTGTTTATCCTGCTTACCGTTGGCATAAACATCTGGACTGCCATCTGCTTTCTCACCGGAGCTCTCTGCTCCATGTTCGCGGGCTTCTTCGGCATGATGGCATCCACCAAGGGTAATGCCCGCACGGCCTGGGCTGCCAACCAGGAGGGCATGGGCAAGGCCCTCATAGTCTCTTACATGAGCGGCTCGGTCATGGGGCTCTCGGTGGCCTCCCTGGGGCTTCTGGGAGTGGGCATTTGGTTCTGGATCTGGGGCGGCAACGCAGAGACCGCCCAGTACATAAACGGATTTGCCATGGGGGCCAGCTCCATAGCGCTTTTTGCCAGAATGGGCGGTGGGATTTACACCAAGGCAGCGGATGTGGGCTCTGACCTTGTGGGGAAGGTGGAGGCCGGCATCCCTGAGGATGATCCCAGGAACCCGGGGGTGATCGCCGACAACGTGGGTGACAACGTGGGGGATATCGCCGGCATGGGGGCGGACATCTTCGAGTCCTACGTGGGGTCCATAGTAGCCACCATGGCCATCGGGGCCACCATGACCCTCAGCCCCGAGTTGATAGCCAAGTACTTTCCGGGACAAGGGGAGTGGGCCATAAAGTTCAAGTACATGAGCATGCCCTTGCTGGTGGTCATGGCAGGTCTTATTGCTTCCTTGATCGGGGTACTTTCCATCAAGCCCCTCAAGGGAGCCGGCCCCCAGGCGGCCCTCAGGTACTCCACCTTCATAGGCGGGGCGGTGCTCATAGTGCTAACCCTTGTGATCCAAAGCGGCCTCGGCCTTCCAATGGGTACCTTCTGGGCAGTGGTAAGCGGTCTCATAGTGGGAATGATCATCGGGCTTCTGGCGGAGTACTACACTTCGGCCAAGCCGGTCAGGGACATAGCTGAGTCCTCCAAAACAGGACCTGCCACGGTGATCATCTCTGGTATGGCCGTGGGCTTTGTGAGCACAGCTCTCCCCGTGTGTGGGATCTGCCTGGCCATGTACATAGCCTATGTGTCTGCCGGCATGTACGGGATCGGCATCTCGGCTGTGGGTATGCTGGCCACAGTGGGTGTGACCATGACCGTGGATGCTTACGGACCCACCGCGGACAACGCGGGCGGCATTGCCGAGATGTCCCATTTGGGCCCAGAGACAAGGAAGATCACAGACACGCTGGATGCCTTGGGAAACACCACAGCGGCCATCGGAAAGGGCTTTGCCGTCGGCTCGGCGGCCTTGACAGCCCTGTCGCTTTTTGTGGCTTACAGCCAGTCCGCCAAGGTGGAGAGCATAAACATCACGGACGCCTACACCGTGATCGGGGTTTTCCTGGGAGCCATAGTGCCCTTCATAGTGGCCTCCCTCACCATGACCGCAGTGGGTAAGGCGGCCTTTGCCATAGTGGAGGAGATCAGAAGGCAGTTCAGGGAGATCAAGGGCCTGCTGGAAGGCAAGGCCGACCCGGACCCCGCCACCTGTGTGGACATCGCCACCCGCTCGGCCCTCCGCTATATGATAGCCCCAGGGCTCTTCGGGGTGCTCTCCCCGGTGGCCGTGGGCTTCTTAGTTGGGAAGGAGGCCCTGGGAGGATTCCTGGTGGGCGCAACCATATCCGGGGTTTTTCTGGCCCTGTTCATGGCCAATGCGGGCGGGGCCTGGGACAACGCCAAGAAGTACATTGAGCAGGGAAACCTGGGAGGCAAGGGCTCTGACTGCCACAAGGCCGCGGTTATAGGAGACACGGTGGGGGATCCATTCAAGGACACCTCCGGGCCCACCATGAATATCCTGATCAAGCTCATGAGCGTTATTTCCTTGATACTGGCACCGCTTCTGATTTAGAAGGATTTAGGGAAAGCAAAAAAGGGGCCGGCTGAGTTTTATGTGGCCGGCCCCCTCTGTCTTCCAAAGCTTGAAGCAGAATCAGCGGGAAAATCAATCCCCCAGCTTTCCCTTGGCTCTCAGTTTTGCCCTCTTCTTTCTTCTTCTGCGCTTTCGGTCCAGTTCTTTTCTCCTTTCAATCTTCTTGTGTCTGGCCATCTGCCACCTCCTTCAGTCTCCAAGCATACGAAAAATAAACCAGTAGTGTTATCCCGGCCAATGGCTGCCTGATAAAAAACTCTCGGCCAGTCTTACCAGAAGCTCCACACCTAAGGGGAGTACCTTCTCAGAGATGTCGAACTGAGGGGTATGCAGCATGGGAGCCGGCCCTCCCTGCGGGTCAGAGCAGCCCATAACCACAAAGGCCCCTGGGCACCTTTCCAGGAAATATGAGAAGTCTTCCGAGCCCATGGAGGCTGGAAGGCGCAAGACTCTCTCCTTTCCCAGCAGCGCCGAGGCCACCTCCTCCACAAAGGCTGTCACCTCAGGATCATTGCACAAGACGGGATAGCCCCTCCTCACTTCCGTCTCAACCTGGACCCCGTGGGCCCCGGCTATCCCCCTTGCTATCTCCTCCAAGGAGGCCTGGGCGCAAGCCCGAACGGGCTCCTTTAGAGCCCTTATGGTCCCCCAGATCTCGGCTTGCTCTGGAATGATATTGAAAGCAGTGCCTGCCTGGAAGCGGGTCACACTCACAACCAGGGATTCCAGCGGGTCCGTGCCCCTGCTCACTATGGACTGGAGGGCCTGCACCAGAGCTGCTCCGGCCAGGATGGGGTCCTTGGCGGTGTGCGGGTGGGCGGCATGGCTTCCTTGGCCTTTTAGCCTTATGAGAAAGTCGTCCACAGAGGCCAGAGCCGGCCCAGGGGTAAGCCCCACCTCCCCCACACGGAGAGTGGGAAACACGTGAAGAGCTAAGGCCCTGTCAACCTTGGGGTTTTCCAGTACACCGGCCTGCACCATTTTGAGCCCCCCCGCACCGCCCTCCTCCCCGGGCTGGAAAACAAACTTCACTGCCCCGCGTGCAAGAGTCTGGGTGGCGGCCAATACCCTGGCAGCTCCCAAGAGCATGGTCACGTGGGCGTCATGCCCGCAGGCATGCATGAGACCTGGATTCTGGGAAGCATAGGGCCGGTCCTGCACTTCCTGGATTGGAAGTGCGTCCATGTCCGCCCGCAGAGCCAGCACAGGGCCGGGCTTTCCCGTGTCCATAAGGCCCACCACCCCTGTTTGGGCCAACCCTGTTGAGACCTCCAAGCCCCATTCTCTGAGAAGCTTGGCCACGGTCTCGGATGTGCGGGTCTCCTGGAACTTTAGCTCCGGATGCCTGTGCAGATCCCGCCTGAGCTCTACCAGCCAAGATCCAATTTCCCTGATCTGGGCCCTTATCCCTTCCAATGGACGGCTCAAATTCTCACCCCCAACCCCTGATTCTCCAATCCCGAATTCAGCCTTTGACTTTGAGCTGCCGAGTCCTACCTACCCTTCCACAGGGGTTTCCTCTTTTCGGCAAAGGCTTTTGGGCCTTCCACAAAGTCCTCGGAGGCTGCCATGGCCGCCACTCCTGGGAAGACTTTTCGCACCACCTCCTCCAAGGGATGGCCCAAACCCTGCAAAGCAGCCTCCTTGCTGGCCCGTATAGCCAAAGGAGCACATTCCAGAATCGCCTCAGCCCACCTTCGGGCAGCCTCCATGAGTTGGGGGGCGGGGACCACCTCGTTTACAAGACCCATCTTCAAAGCCTCCTGGGCGGAGATGCGTTTGGCCGTAAGGATCAGACCCATGGCCAGATGAAAGGGTATCTGGCGGGGAAGCCTGTGAACCCCCCCGGCCCCTGCTATCATCCCCACTCTCGGCTCAGGGAGACCAAAGCTGGCATTTTCCGAGGCTACTATGATGTCACAGGCCAAGGCTATCTCGAAGCCTCCCCCCAAGGCCAGTCCATTGACTGCCGCAATGATCGGCTTGAAAAGATCGAACCTCCTGGTTATGCCTCCGAAGCCTCCTTTCAGGGAGTCGATCCCTTCCCTGAGGGCCTTTCCCCCGTGCTGGGCCTGCCATTTGAGGTCGTTGCCGGCGCTGAAGGCCTTGTCTCCGGCTCCGGTTACTATGGCTACCCAGGCCTCTGGGTCCTCGGAGAACTCCTGGAAGGCATCATCCATCTCCTTGCACGCAGGAGGATGAAGAGCGTTCATAACATCCGGCCGGTTGATGGTGAGGATCGTAAGATGTTCTTCCCTTTCCACCTTGATGAACTCGTAAGCCATCCCACACCTCCATGATGATTTGCAGATCATTGGCCTATGAACAACAGCCTGAAGCATCCCAACGATTCTAGTACCCAGGCCCAAGAGATGTAAAGGGCCATGACGCGTTGTGGACTCAAAGGGCTTGTGTTATACTCATTTGGCCTTTGAGCGGCCCAGTTGGGGGTCGCATTTTAGATTTTAAGGAGGGAGGTAGCTCAGCCATGGTGCTTTTGGAGTTCAGCATGTACCCCTTGGACAAGGGCGAAAGCCTCAGCCCTTATGTGGCCCGCTCCATGGAAATCATAGCCCAAAGCGGGCTGGAGTACCGCATGAACCCCATGGGGACTGTCATAGAGGGGGAATGGGACCAAGTTTTCGAGGTGGTTCGCAAGTGCTTTGAGCGCATGAGCCAGGATTGCAATCGCATAGCTGCTCTCATCAAGGTGGATTATCGAAAGGGGCACAAAGGCAGACTTGTGACCAAGATTCAATCCGTGGAGGAAAAGGCCGGCAGAAAGTTCGTGACGGGCTGATCCCCAAAACTGTGACTTTGGGGGCTAGGCCCCAAGCCCCGGCAGGTTTTGGCACATTCTTAACCTAACCCGCATTATTCACGATAAGTGGATAATGCGGGTTATCTTAATGACATGCTTGGACAAACGGGTCCATACTCAAAAGCGCCCTGCTGATCGGTTTCAGATTTGCTTCTGCTTTGACTCGGAATATCCCGAAGTGTATCGGGGGTTTGGGGGCGTAGCCCCCAAGGTTACGGGCTTTGGAGAATAATCCGGGTTAAACCAGGGCCAAATCTGAAGTCTAAAAAGAGGTTTTTTGAGTGTGGACCGGTTTGTCCAAAAATATCATTCAGATAGCCTGTATTACCCACTGATAGTGAATAATTCGGGATAGAGCCCTGGTCGTCAGGGGCAGAGGGTTAGGATTTCAGGGCCATTTTCGGTGACCGCTATTGTGTGCTCGAAGTGGGCAGAGAGAGATCCGTCGGCCGTTACGGCGGTCCAGCCGTCGGGCAGCAGCTTTACACGGTAGCCCCCGGCGTTGACCATTGGTTCCAGTGCCAAAACCAAACCAGCCTCCAGCAGAGGGTTGTAGGGACTTCTGGGCACATAATTGGGCACCTGGGGATCCTCGTGGAGGCTTTGGCCTATGCCGTGGCCCACGAACTCCCTTACCACGGAGAAGCCGTGGCGTTCCACCCAAGTCTGGATAGCCCTGGAAATGTCAAAAAGCCGGTTGCCTGCCACCGCCTTTTCTATGCCCTTGTAAAGGGCCTCCTCGGTGACCTGCATGAGCTTGCGGGCTTTCTGGCTGAGCTTGCCCACGCCGTATGTTCGGGCTGCATCTCCGTAGTATCCCCTGTAGATCACCCCCAGATCCACGCTCACCAGATCTCCTTCCCGGATCCTGCGGTTCCCGGGGATGCCGTGCACCACCTGCTCGTTGATGGATATGCAGCTGGAGGCGGGATAGCCCCTGTAACCCAAGAAAGCAGGCTCCCCCCCCATGGCCCGGATCCTTTCCTCCACAAACCTGTCCAGATCTCTGGTGAGTGCGCCAGGTATCACCAATTGGGCCAATTCTTCCAGGATGCAGGCCACAATCCTGTTGGCCTGTCTGAGAACCTGGATCTCCTCGGGAGCCTTCAATATCATTGATTCGGCTCCCTGAGCCCAGCTGGCCGACTCTCGGCTCTGTAGTAAGTCCTGCCTTCTATCCTTTCAGCTCTCCAGGAGTTTTTCCCGGCCATATTCTCCAGAAGTTCTGCGGCCTGGGCCGGATCCAGGCCGAAGAGGGAGCTTAGATCCTCTGCTGAAAGGGGTCTTCTCATCACTGTTTCCACAACCCTCTGCTCCAGCTCGGAAAGGGAAATCTTCTCCATGAGCCCTTTGAAGGAGGCCACTATTTCGGCCTTGGCACCCAAAGCAGTTCGGATCTCCTGGATGCGATGCTGTTCGGGGGCCACTGCCCAGGGCTCTGCAGGGGGTCTGGTCACGGTGTTGAGTTGGACTCTGTCTGGGTTTATTCTCCGGATCCATTGCAGGAGGCCAGGGATCTGTTCCAAATCGTCATTGAGGCCTCGAACCAGAAGCACCTCCAGCCAGATCTGGCCTTTGAATTCCCTTCGCAGGCTAGCCAGACCCTCCAAAACCTTCTCCAGTTTCAATCCAGGGTGGGGCCTGTTGATCCTTCTAAACATGGTCTCGGTCCATCCGTCCATGGAAGGAAGAATCAGGTCAGCCCCACGGATCTCCTCTCTCACACTCTTGCGGTAAAGAAGGGAGCTGTTGGTGATCACAGCCACAGGCAGGCCGAAAAGCTTCTTTAGAAGCCTTATGATCTGGCCCATGCGCCTCTCCAGAGTGGGTTCCCCTGAGCCCGAAAGGGTGAGCACATCCACCTTTCCTTTTCTTTCCAGGGCTTGCCTTACGGCCTCGGCCACCACCTCCGGCTGCCTGAAATTGGCCCGTCTTAACCTAGTGCGCTTTGTTGGGCCCAGCTGGCAATAAATGCAGTTGTAAGTGCAGGTCTTCAGGGGCAGTAGGTCTATGCCCAGGGATCTACCCAGTCTCCTGGAGGGAACCGGGCCATAGGTTATCCTTTGGGACTGATGGGTCATCTCCCACTGCCTCAAGATTTGGCCTTTTGAAGAGAGAGAAAACGGGCAAGGCTTCTGTCATATGTGCGCTCCAGCTCGGCCGGGAAAAAACAAGCTGGCACCTCCCCGTGGGAGCGGTGGTAGTGGAGGCATTCGCAACAGTAACCTTTCCTGGCGCAAGGCTCGTAGCTGCAGTTGCAGCGCTTGAGGTTTTCTTCATGGTTCTTGCACTGTGCTTGTTTCATCCTGTCAGGACCTCCTTGGGTTCTTTGATGAACTTATTGCTGTCTTTGCCTCTTGTTCTTAAATACCTGCACTTGGTGCACAAAAGCCTCCAGACGATTCTGGGTGGAGGTCTCCCCCTGCCCGTCGAAAAAGAGGTTCAGAACCGGGATTCCTTCGTGCTCCTCCCGGAAGCGTTTGAGCAGTGCGGTAACGATGGTCCCAGGCATGCATGTGAAGGGCCCCACACTCACCAGGCCGCTCACTCCCTTTCTATAAAAATCCTCGGCCTTCCCAATACTTAGGATGGTCTCACCCTCAAAAGAAGAATGTACGTAAGGGCCGGCCAGCTTCATGGTTTCCTCTATGGTGGGCTCCTTAAGGTTGCGCACCAGCCCATTGAAGATCTCCTCCATTCGGTGCTCGTCCCTTCTTTGAAACCACTCCTTTAGAGATGTGCGCAGGTAATTTTTCCACTTTCCGTCCCTCAGGGCATGCCGCTTGGATATGCAGTTGATGTACAGGAGCCACTCTGAGATGGGAGGCATCCAAACACTCACCCCCAGTTGCTCCAATTGACAAATAACGTTTTCATTGGCAAAAGGGTTAGACCGAATGTATATCTCCCCCACGATCCCCACCAGGGGCCTGGATCCATCCTGGCGCCTGGGTATAGCCTCGAAGGCCTCTCTGGCCTCCTGCAAAATGGGGAAAAGGTCACCATTGCCCTGCTTAAGTTCCTGGCATACCTTGGAGACGGCCTTTTCGTACACCTTTTGCGCTTGACCCTCTGAGGTCTCGAAGGGTCTCACTTCCCAGAGGGCTTTTTCCAGGAAATCTATGGCCACCACTCCTCGCCAACCCAGCCGCACGAAAGTCTTGCCTATGAGGCCCAATTGCCTATACATCTCCTGATCCTGGACCGGAGAGTAGATGGGCACATCCTCAAAGCCGGCCTGATCCAGCACAAGGCGGTGAAACCTGTTATACTGACCGAAGCGGCATGGGCCTGAGCCACCAGGCATGAAAAAAGCGCTATGGGACCTGTCGAACCCAGGGGACATGGCCCAAGCCAGCATGTCTCCGGTGGTTAGGATGGCAGGGTAGCACTCTTTCCCAGAAGTGTAGCGCCTTCCCACCCTAAGGGTCTCCCCAGTGGTGGGAGGAAGCACCTGGGCCGGCACCCCGCTTGCCTCAAAGGCGGCGGCCACAGCCTTGGCTTGGTCTGTCATGTAAGGCAAAAACACCATCCTGTCCCTTCCAATGGAGTGAAGCCCTTGCCTGCGGATAGGCTTGAGAGGCCCAGAGGCCCGAGCAGGGGCGTTCTTCAGACTGTCCAAAAAAGCCTCCAGTCGGGTTATGGCCCCCACATCCGAGCTGTGCTCGTCGATCTCCAGTTGAAGCAAAGGCTTCTCCCCCATGGCGTTCCTGAAAAAATGCTCTATAAAGGAGTCAGGCCCGCAGCCGAAGTTGGTTATGTATATGGGATAAAGCCTCGGGTCCTCTCTAAGAAGCTTGGCTGAGGTCATGAATCTCTGACCGTAGCGCCAATACTGCCCCAGAACCTCCTCGTCGGGTTCTATGCCTTCCAAGGGCAATCCATCCATAGGAATGGCCAAGACTCCCAAGTCCCTTAGCTTTCTGGGTAGATTTAGGTTCACACCCGAGTCGCATCCATTGTAGACCCGGCTCACTATGACCATGGCCCGCTCATGGGGCTTGAGCCCGTCTAGGGCCTGCTTACCCATCTGTTTCATGGCCAGGGAGAATCTTCCCTGGGCCTCTTCGGCAGCCTGGATGGCCTTTCTCACCCTTGCAGCCTTGACCCCAAGGGAGCCTCCAAGGCGCATCAAGGCCTTGTGGAGCTCCTTGCGGGGAGCCCCGAAGCGAAGGGGTGGGGCAAGAAGCTTCACTCCCATGGCCTGGAAGTCAAATGCTGAGCGCACCGTGTAGGGAATGGTTTGCACGTAAGGGCAGTTAAATCCCTGAGGCAGATCCTCCCTGTTTTGCCTCATGTCTATTATGCTTGGGAGGAAAAGCAGCCGGATCCCCTTCTGGATAAGGTTCTCCACATGCCCGAAAGCCACCTTCACGGGAAAGCAGGTCTCGGCAACCACCCTCTCCACTCCCCTATGGATCACCTCCTTAGTGGTGGGATCCGAAATCACCACCCTGAAGCCCATGCTGGAAAAAAAGGCCTTCCAGAAAGGCAGCAGTTCTAGGAAAAAGAGTGTCCTGGGAATACCTATTTGGGGGCCTGACTCGGGTCCGTCATCCGGACAAGTCTCCAAGAGAAGTTTTTCCCTTTGGGAGAAAAGATCCGGGATTTCTGCTCGGGCTCCCTCCTGGGGGCCGCGCCTTTTTTCGTAACGCTCGCAGCGCCCCCCGTAGAAGAGGGGTTTTTCCTCCTCCCCGGCTAGCATCACTTTTTTTATCTCGCACCTGTTGGGGCAAGCCTTGCACTCAAAAGGAGAGATCTGGTAAGCCCTTTCCGCCAGCTGGAACCCCTTAAAATCGCTGTAGTTCTTGGGATTCTCCCTCATGGCCAGGATGGCGGCTCCTATGGCGCCTGTGACCTCGTGATGGGGCGGTACTGTGACGGGTCTTCCCAAAACCTGCTCGAAGGCCGCTACAATGGCGTGGTTGAAGGCTGGTCCGCCTTGAAAGAAGATCTTTTGGCCGATTCTACGGGTCTCCACCACTTTGTTCAGATAGTTCTCTACTATCGAATAGGCCAGACCGGCCACCAGATCCTGGGTGGGTGCTCCCCTTTGCAGGTGATGCACCAAGTCTGATTCCATGAACACCGTACAACGCTCCCCCAGGGAGACCGGGGATTTGGAGCTCAGGGCAAGCTCGGCGAACTCCTCCTGAATGGATATGCCCAGCCTCTCAGCCTGCTCCTCCAGAAAGGATCCTGTTCCAGCGGCGCAGACCTTGTTCATGGCGAAGTCCACAACAGCCCCATGGGATAGGCTGATGTATTTGGAATCCTGACCCCCTATCTCGAATATTGTGTCCACCTTAGGGTCTATGGCCACCGCAGCGGTGGCCTGTGCGGTTATCTCGTTTCTGATCACATCTGCCCCTATAAAATCGCCTGTGAGGTAACGCCCAGAGCCAGTGGTGCCGGCCCCGGCAATGAGCACTTTGTCCCCCACTTCCCTGCCCACCTCCCTGAGCCCGCGCTTGACCGCCTCCAAGGGGCGCCCGGCTGTCATAAGGTACCTCTTGGAGAGCACCCGACCCTGCTCATCTATGACCACCACATTGGTGCTTATGGAGCCCACATCCACACCCAGAAAAGCCCTTATACGCCCCCCTGTCTCGGGAAGGGGGAAGACAGGGGTGGCGCCTTTGCCAACATGGGCCGGTCTAACAAGGGGCTCCAGGCTCTTTGTGCTCTTGCGTTCGTAATGCTCCTTTATGTGCGCTTCAAGAGCCTCCAAGCCCTGAAACTGGTTCAGACTGGAAGGGTCCTCCAAGAGCATGAGCACCGCCCCTATGGCTCCTGTGGAAGCGAAGTGGGCCGGGACCAGCAGATCCTTTTCCTCCAGCTCCAGAATCTCTCTAAAGGCCCTTACCATTCCTGGGTTGGCCGCCACCCCCCCTTGAAAAACCACAGGAGGCTTCAGGGGCTTGCCTTTGGCCACGCTTCCCTTGAAGTTCCTGGCCACGGCAAAACAAAGCCCTGCAACTATGTCATAGTCAGGGGTGGCTGCCTGCTGCAGGTGAATCATGTCGCTTTTGGCAAAAACCGAACATCGGCCGGCTATTCGGGGAGGAGCCGTGGATTTCAGGGCCATCTGACCGAACTCCTCGATGGTTAGCCCCAAGCGGTTGGCCTGCTGATCCAAAAAGGAACCTGTGCCTGCCGCACAGAGGCTGTTCATGGAGAAGTCCTCTATCTGGAGTCTGCCGTTGCCGGGCTGGGAAGCCAGCAAAATCAGCTTGGCGTCTTGACCCCCCATCTCTATGATGGTGCGGGCTTGAGGGGCCAAGAGCTCCACGGATCTGGCCTGGGCCACCACCTCGTTGAAAAAGGTGCCTCCCAAGAGTCGGGCTACAAGCCTCCCTGCAACCCCTGTCACCCCGACCCCTCTAATCCGATTCCAGGAATATCTTTCCAAAACCCCGTTCAGGACCCGCAGAGTAGTCTCCAGGGGTCTGCCATGAACCCTTGTGTAGTCCTCCTCCAATATCGCCCCCTCCGGGGTCATCAAAACCGTGTTCAAGCTTATGGATCCCACATCCAGACCCATAAAAAGCATCTCTTGCTCAGAAAAGAACATCTCAGGCAACTCCCTTGCTTTCTTTAGGTTCTATTGAAAGGCTCTTTGGGCTCAAAAGCAAAAACTCCCCTGAAGGGCCTGGAGACCCCAAGCCGCTTTACGCTTTCCCGGCCAAAACATCCCTGGCTATCCCCAGCCTGTGCATTTCGGCTGTGCCGCCCAATACTAGGGGCATCCTGCTGTCTCGCAAGAGCCTGTCCGCCTCGCCTCCCTCCAAGAGTCCGCTCCCCCCGTGGATATGCACACAGCTCTGTCCACAAAGCAAGCTCATCTCCGATGCGAACAACTTGGCCAGAGATGACTCAACCCGGGAGCCCCGGCCGGAATCTATGAGCCAGGCAGCCTTTAAAGCCAATTGCCTGGCCACATCCACACTCACATACATGTCAGCAATCCTGAAGTGGACCTCCTGGTAGGAGACTATGGGCCGCCCGAAAGTCATCCTCTGACGTGCATGCTGAATGGCCAGCTCCAATGCTGCCTGACCAACCCCGATGGAGTACCCTGCCATGAGCAAAGGGGCTTGGGGGAGCGCCTCTATGCTGCCCGCAGAAGGGCCCTGCTCTCCACCCAGAAGCGAGTCCCTGGGCACAACACAATCCCTTAGCTCCAGCCCGCAGACCCTTGCTCCCCTAGCCCCCACAGTGGGGACCAGGGGTCCTCTTTCAAGTCCCGGGCAGGGCTCCTCCATCAAGAAAACCTTTGCAGCCTCTCCTGGTGCTCTTGCCGTGGTCAAGCGAGCCACTACCAGCAAAGCCGCTGCCTCAGGGCCGTTTAGAACGTAAGCCTTCTTCCCCGACAAGGAAAAACCTTGTTCAGTGGGGCTGGCCGTGGTGCCAAGGTTTTCGGTGTCGCACCCGCCCTGAGGCTCTGTGTGGGCCCATGCCCCCCTTAGCTCACCTCTCGCCAGCCCAGGCAAAATTCTCTCCTTTTGAGACTGGCTTGCGTACAGAATAGTCGGAAGCCCGAAACGCATCAAGGAGGCGCCTGCCACAAGAGCCGTGGATGGGCAACAACGGGCAACTTCCTCCGTGCCTACCAGGAAACACACCATGTCCCCGTTGTTCCCTCCAAAACTCTCTGGAATAAAAAGCCCCAGGTAGCCTACCCTAGCCAGTTCCTTGAGGTTCTCCTCCGGCACCAGGCCTTGGCGGTCAACCTCTGCGGCCTTTGGTTTCAAGACCCTCTCGCAGCTTGCCCTCAGGGCTCTTTGAAATTCCTTTTGCTCTTTTTTGAGATCGAAATCCATGGCTTTTCCCCCGGGCCCAAAGGTTGTTTCAAGCTCTGGAGATCAGGCGCAAGGCCTGGAAGTCACCGGATGCATGGAGGTCTGTCAAGTGGGCCCTTAAATGGCCCTGCCGTGACTGTAGTCCAAATTCATTATCATGCGGGCTATTATGGCCCGCTGTATTTCACTGGTGCCTCCCCCTATGGAGGCCAGCCTGGCATTACGAAAGGCCCGCTCCACCGGGTACTCTTGTATGTAGCCGTAGCCGCCGTGGATCTGCACAGCTTCATGGGCCAGACGCATCCCGGCCTCTCCCACGAAAAGCTTGGCCGTGGCTGCCTCCAGGTGATTCAAGGGCCTGCCCTGATCCTTGCACCAGGCCACCCTGTACATGAGCAGGCGGCTGGCCTCGTAGATCACCTTCATCTCGGCCAGCTTGTGCTGGATGGCCTGGAAGCGGGCTATGGGCCTGTCAAACTGAACCCGCTGGTTGGCATAAGACACACAGAGATCCAGCAGATAGCGCATCCCCCCCACAAAAGGGGCCATGAGGGAACTTCGGTCCCATTCCAGAGCCCCCAGCGCCACCTTCACAAAGCCCTCCCCTTCCTGGCCCAAGAGGTTCTCCAAGGGGACCCTGCAATCCTCAAACACAAGCTCAGATGTGGGCGAGGCACGGCAGCCCATTTTTTTGAGGGGCTTGCCCGGCCTGAACCCCTCGAAACCCCTCTCCACTATAAAGGCCGATATGCCCAGGGCCTTTTTGGAGGGGTCCGTGGAGGCTATTACCACCAGCACATCGGCTATTGGGCCATTGGTGATGAACATCTTGGCGCCGTTTATGACATAGTGGTCTTTTTTCCTTACTGCCACAGTGCGCACAGCAGAGGCATCCGAGCCGGCCTCAGGTTCTGTAAGCCCGAGGGCTCCAATCCACTCCCCGGCTGCAAGCTTGGGCAGGTACCGGGCCTTTTGCTCAGAGGTGCCGTGCTGCAGAATTGTATCTCCGCAAAGGTAAGTGTGAGCCCCCCAAGAAAGAGTCAGCCCCCCGTCGGCCCCCCCCTCTGCCAGGGCCTCACCTGCCAGGCAGGCTGTGACTATGTCGGAGCCGGCCCCGCCGTAGTGCTCTGGATAGTGGAGGCCCAGAAGCCCAAAGCTGGCCATCTTTCTCCAAGCTTCCCAACAGAACTCACCTTTCAGATCCGATTCCTCCCCCAAAGGGGCTATCTCTTTGCGTGAGAAATTCAAAACCTGCTCCCTGAAGATCCTCTGCTCCTGTGAGAAATCCAGGTCCATGGCCGGCCTCCGGCATTCAGAAGGATTCCCGAACGGAGTTTCTTATACCACCAAAGTACTCTTGTGTCAGCCGCTTATGGAAAAGTTGTGGCTGCCACCATAAGCATCTGCTCAGGCCCATATAGTCCGGGCCGATATGACAGCCAAGGCCGCCTCTTGTCTCTGTCCCAAAAAGCGGCCTGAGGCCACCCCCAAGGAGCCGCTCCCCTGGATCTGTCCGATCCAGGAAAGCTCCCCCACACACAGAAGACACCCTTGTGGAACTAACTGCCGGACATTTTCACGCTCCCAAGTGGCTTGTGGGAGCGGTTTTGTGGAGCCTGATTGACAGAAGCCCCCCAAGGCTGTGAGAATTTCTCAGTGGAGGACTGAGACTTGATCCCCTATCCCAACATTTCCCCGGTCATCTTCTCGGTGGGCCCACTGCAGCTCAGGTGGTACGGGACCATGTACCTGATCGGCTTCGCGGTGGGCTATTTGATCATGAGGAAGCTCACGGCTGGGAGGAAGGGGCGGTTCAAGGGGGAGCTGCTCTTGGATTTCCTTGCTTATGTGGCCCTGGGGGTTGTGGTGGGGGGCAGATTAGGATATGTGCTCTTATACAACCTTCCATACTTCTTGGAGCATCCCCTGGAAGCCCTTGCCATTTGGAAAGGGGGCCTTTCCTTTCACGGGGGCTTTGTTGGAGTCATCCTGGCAGGGACATGGTTTGCCAGAAGAAACAAGATTGGGTTTTACGAGATGGCCGACGCGGCGGTTGTGCCCCTGCCCATAGCCCTGGGACTTGGGAGAATAGGAAATTTCATAAACGGTGAGCTATTCGGAAGGCCCTCTGATCTGCCCTGGTGCATGGTCTTCCCCATGGGCGGGCCTGAGTGCCGCCACCCATCTCAACTCTATGAGGCTTTGCTCGAAGGGCTGGTGCTTTTTCTTGTCATGTGGAGGCTGGGCAGGGTGGAGAGAAGACCGGGCATCCCGTTTTGGGGGTTTGTGATGTTTTACGGCCTTTTTCGTTTCCTGGCGGAGTTTGCCAGGGAGCCTGACCCCCAACTGGGCCTGATTCTAGGCCCCCTCTCCATGGGCCAGCTCCTCAGCCTGCCTATGGCCGGGCTGGGCGCCTGGATGCTCAGCAGGAAAACCCGTAAGGGGGCCGGGTGAACCTTCCCTTGACAGGGGCGTCTAAGATTTTCATATTATTCACGCGTTGGTTCACAGATGCCCACTGTTCCCAATGTAAGAATGTGCCGATCCAGGAGGGGCGTGAGGCCATCACGCCCTGTCCGTTTCAAGCCCCGATAGCCAGGAGGGCAGCATGATAGAGGTGGAGAGAGTCTCCAAGTTTTATGGCCCGGTGGCCGCGATCCAGGATGTGAGTTTTCAGGTGGACAAGGGCGAGATAGTTGGTTTTCTGGGACCTAATGGGGCTGGGAAAACCACCACCATGCGCGTGCTTACCTGTTTCCATCCCCCCAGTTCCGGCAAAGCCAAGGTGGCCGGTTTTGACGTGTTCAATGACTCTTTGGAGGTGCGAAAGAGGGTGGGATACCTTCCGGAGAGTGTGCCCCTTTATACAGACCAGAGTGTCTGGTCCTATCTTAACTTCATAGCCGAGGCCAGGGGAGTCGGTAAATCCAAGAGAAAGGCCCAGGTGGCCCAGGTCATGGAAGAATGCGGGCTGGAACAGGTGGGGGACCGTCTCATAGGCAGGCTTTCCAAAGGATACAGGCAGCGGGTGGGAATCGCCCAGGCCCTTGTGCACAGACCCGAGGTGCTGATACTGGACGAGCCCACCATAGGACTTGACCCCAGGCAAATCATAGAAATACGGCAGTTGATCCGAGGATTGGCCGGGGAGCGTACGGTCATCGTGAGCACCCACATATTGCCCGAGGTGAGCATGGTGTGCAGCCGCGCCCTCATCATAAATCAGGGCCGTGTGGTGGCGGCTGACACCCCGGAGAACCTGACGGCTCGACTGCAGAAAGGCATGCGCATCCAGCTTCAAGTGCGCGCTCGGGAAGGGGCTGAGGTGGAGGAAGCCCTAAGAAGTGTGGAGGGAGCAAGCAGGGTGAGCCTGGAGAGGGATGTAGCCCCGGAGGTGAGGGCCTATTTAGTGGAGTCCACGGACCGCTCGGACATAAGGGCGAGGCTTGCCAGGGAGATAATAGGCCGCGGGTGGGATTTGCTGGAGCTTCATGCAGTGGAGATGAGCCTGGAGGACATCTTCTTGCAGCTTGTGACCGAAGAGCCGCAGGGGGAGGTCCTGCAGACCACCCAGTGAGCCAGCGGGGGAGAAAATCTTCCAAGGCTTTGAAGATCCTTGTTGGGGAGGCTTGAATGAACTGGATCCCGATTTACAAGAAGGAACTTAGGTCATATTTCACTTCTCCGGTTGCCTATGTGATCACGTTCGTGTTCATCGCCATAGTGGGGGTGTGGTGGTTCTTTTGGGACTTCCAGCGCTTTGTGATCATAAGCATGCAGGCCACTCAGAACCCATACTATGCCGAAGCTCTGAACGTGAACGAGCTGGTCATCCGGAACCTTTTCGGGAACTTGGCTTTGGTGATGCTTTTCGGACTGCCGCTTCTGACCATGCGGCTATTTGCTGAGGAGAAAAAGGCCGGCACCTACGAGATACTCTTCACTTTGCCTCTCAAAGACTGGGAGACCCTTCTGGGGAAATTCCTGGCCTGCTGGAGCGTCTTTTCCCTTATGCTGGCTCTCACGGCAGTGTATCCCGTCACCATGGCGCTTCTGACCAATCCGGAGCCTCTGCCCATATTGGTGGGATACCTGGGGATGCTTCTTCTAGGGGGTGCCTTTATTTGCTTGGGGATCTTCGTGTCGTCCCTGACCGAGAATCAGATCATAGCCGCTTTCGGGACTTACGGCATGCTCCTGGTACTTCTGGCCATGGGCTGGTCTGGAGGATTCGTGGGGCCCTCTGTGGGGGAAGTTCTAAAGGATCTCAACATCTTCAACCATCTGCAGAGTTTCCTAAAGGGTGTTCTGGACACCAGGGACATAGTTTTTTACCTGCTTTTCTCTTATTTCTTCCTGTTTTTGACTCTGCGTTCCCTGGAATCCAAAAGGTGGCGGGGGTGATGTTATGGCAGGCAGGCTGGCTAGCCGATCCACCAAGTACGGAATGAATCTTGGCCTTATGGTCCTGATTGTCTTGGCAATACTGGTGGTCTTGGAGCTTTTCTCCAAGGAGAGGTTCCATACCCAGATAGACACCACTAAGAACAAACGATACAGTTTGGCTCCCCAGACACTGAAGGTCCTGGAGGGCCTAAAACAGCCCCTCAAAATATACGCCTTTTACCAGGAAGCCGACCCTGCCAGAAGCTCGGCAGAGGATCTCCTGAACCTGTACAAGACCAGGTCTGGGAAGAAAATAGAGTGGGAATTCGTGGATCCTGACAGATTCCCCATGAAGGCCCAGCAATACAAGGTTAACACCTACAATTCCCTGGTCCTGGAGCTTGGGGAGAAGTTCGAGAAGGTCTATCTGGCTGAAGAGGAGAAGATCACAAACGCCCTGGTGAAGCTCACAAGGGAAAAGAAGCCCGTGGTTTACGTGCTCCAAGGCCATGGCGAGCACGGTTTGGAAAGCGTGCAAAAAGATGGTTACAGCGAAGCCAAGAAAGCCATGGAAAACGAGCACTATGAGGTTAAAGCTCTTGTTCTGGCAAGGGAAGCCAAGGTGCCGGAAGATGCCGGCGCGGTCATCCTGGCAGGTCCCCAGAAGGAGCTTCTGGAAGAGGAATGGAGGGCCCTCAAGAGCTATGTGGAGGGGGGCGGCAAATTGATGATGCTCTTGGACCCCCAGGCTGCACCGGGAGCCAAGGATTTCCTCTCCCAGTACGGGATTCTTCTGGATGAGGACATCATAGTGGACCGCAACAGCCGGCTCCTGGGAGGGGACTACCTAGTGCCCCCACTGGTGGAGTATGAGTCCCATCCCATAACTCGGGATTTTAGGCAAAGCCCTTACCTCGTGTACCTGCCCATGGCCAGATCAGTCAGGAGTGAGGAGAAGCCGCCCGAGGGGGTCAGCGTGGAGATCCTGGCCCGCACCGGGCCGGGAAGCTGGGGGGAAAAGGACCTGGATAGGCTTCGCCGGGGAGAGGCGGAGCTGAATTCAGAAGACCTTCAGGGCCCGGTGCCTGTGGCAGCCGTGGCTACTGTCCAGGGGAAAAATGGTGCCAAGAAGGGAAGGATCCTGGTAGTGGGGGACTCGGATTTCATCTCCAACGGGGCCATAGATCCAAACCGCTCGGGGAACCAGGACTTCTTCCTCAACGGTCTTAACTGGCTGGCTGAACAGGAAGACCTGATCTCCATCAGGGCCAAGTCGGCCCCCAGCCGACCTGTGATGCTGAAGCCCGGGCAATGGACCCTCATCTTCTTGTTGGTGGTTGTGCTTTTCCCCTTGAGCATACTTGGCGTGGGGATCGTGGTGGTTTGGAGCAGGAGGAGGAAGAAGTGAGCTGGCGCAAGACAGTTTTCCTGGGGATAATCCTGGCCTTGCTGGCGGGCTTATATATATGGGACCACCATCGTGTTGCCAAGCAAAAGGGATTGGAAGAGGAAAAAAAGAAGCTCTTCCCCTGGAAACCTGAGGATGTAAGCGAGGTAATTATCCAGCGTCCCTCGGATACCATTCGATTGGTGAGGGAGGAAGAAAAGGGCTGGCTTATAAAGGAGCCTGTGACGGCAAAGGCCGACCAGGAAGAAGCCAGGCGTTTGCTGGAAGGGCTCCTGCGCGCCCGAAAGGATAGAGTTATTGCTGATGAGCCCTCGGATCTGCAGGCTTACGGATTGAGGGATCCAAAGTACGTTATAAGGCTCCGGGGCAAATCTCCTGAGGAGCAAAGGAGTGTTCTTCTGGGAGCAAAAAATCCTACTGAGGTCTACTATTTCTCCCAGTTGCAGGGGCAGAAAGAGGTTTTCCTGGTCTCGGATACTTTGAGGAGGGATGCCGAAAAATCCTTAGTTGAGCTCAGGGACAAGAGTCTGCTCACCTTTGATACCTCAAAGGTCCAAAGCCTCAAGATATGGGGTGGCGGAAAGGAGATCTTGCTTCATAAAGAAACCGACAAACAATGGCGCATTGAGGGGCCCAAGGGGCTGCAGGCCGATGCGGATGCCATACAATCCCTTCTGTTTCGTCTTTCCAGGTTGAGAGCTTCGGCCTTCGAGGATAAGCCTGAGAGACCTCTGTCAGAAATGGGGTTGGATCCCCCTGTGCGGAGGATAGTCTTGAAGCTGGCGGATCCCGATGAGGAGAAGGCCCTGTTGGTCGGCAAGGAGGTTTCAGGGGAGCCTGTGGGCGCGGAGAAGAAACCCAGGCTCTGGGCCAAGCTGGAGGGGGATTCTCCTTTGGTGCAGGTGGAAGCCTCTCAGGTAGGGGAGATTCCACTGGAGAAAGAGGGTTGGCGCTCCAAGATCCTCATTTCTTTTGACAGGGAGAAAGTGGAAAGGCTGGAAGTGGTAAGAGGTGATGAGACCCTTGCCTTGCGAAAGCTGGCCCAAAATCAGTGGGAGATAGAAAAGCCTGAGCGGCTCAGCGCAGATCCAGTCAAGGTAAGCGATTTGCTTTGGAACCTAAAAGACGCCCGAGCAGCCGGTTTCCCAAACATTGAGGGATCTGGGGAAGACCTGCTGGATCCCCCCCTGATGTTGACCCGGGTTTGGCTGGAAGCGCAGGAGAAGCCTCTTGAACTGAGGATCGGCAGGGCTGCGCCCCATGGGCAAGGCCATTATGCCAAAGCGCCTGCCCAAGAGGAAACGGTTGAAGTCCCCAGCTCCTTCTTGGAGGAGATGAAAAAAGCCACAGCCTGGGAACTGAGGGAGAAACGTTTCGTACACTTCGAGGTTTCCAAGGTTAAGAGGGTCCTGCTCATGTGGGATGGGCGGGAAATGGAGATTCGAAGAAAAGGGGATTCTGAGTGGAAGATGTTGAAACCCGAGCAGAAGGATCTTGAGACCCATCAGGTCTCGGGTTTGCTTTGGAGCGTGAGGGAGGCCAGGTTCGAGGGGTTTCCTGAGCAGAGGCCTTCGGATGGGGAAATGGGGGCGGACTCTCCCAAATTTCATATAGAGGTTTTCGAGGAGGGCAAGCAACCCGTGGCCCGCATGAGTGTGGGGGCAGAGGTGAAAGCCGATCCCGGGCTCAGATACGCCTGGGGCGACCCTAAAGGGCAGGTTTATTTTGTGGGAGGCAAGCTTCTGGAGCAGATCTCAAGGGATATAAAGAGCATTAGTCCTTCCAGTGCTTCGGGGGAAAGCGGCTCAGGAGGTTAAACCATGCCCATCTATGAGTATCTTTGTCGGCCTTGCAACAGGGTGATGAGTGTGCTTGTGTTGAGGCCGGAGGATGAGACCTCTGTGCGCTGCTCCAAGTGTGGAGGGGGCGCTCTGGTGAAGGTGCTCTCCAGATTCTCCATCCACAAGACAGAGGCCCAGAGACTCAAGGAGTTCGACCCCAAGGCCGCAAAGGAGGACTCTTTCTACAAGGACTCCAGGAACGTCGGGCTCTGGGCCAAGAAGCGGCTGCAGGAGCTGGGGGCCGACCTCGGGCCAGAGCTGGACGAGATCGTGGAGAGGGGCCGCACCGGCAAGATCCTGGAGGACTACGACCTCTGATGCCTACTGAAAGAGACTACTACGAGATCCTGGGTGTGAGCCGCCAGGCCACCGATGAGGACATCAAAAGGGCCTATCGAAGGCTCGCCATGAAGTACCACCCGGATCGAAATCCCGGAGATCCCAAGGCCGAGGAGAGATTCAAAGAAGCCTCAGAGGCCTATGAGGTCTTAAGGGATCCGGAGAAACGGCAGATCTATGACCGTTACGGGCATGAGGGGTTGAGGGGGAGCGGCTTTTCAGGCTTCAGGGGGTTCGACGATATTTTCTCGGCCTTTGGGGATATTTTTGAGGAGGTATTCGGCTTTGGGATGCGCACAGGTAGAGCCAGGGGGAGGGGTAGACCCGGCTCGGACCTGCGGTACAACTTGACCATAACCCTTGAAGAGGCTGCTCAAGGCAAAGAGGTGGAGATCCCTGTGGAGCACAAAGAGCCTTGCCCTACCTGCGGCGGCTCCGGCTCCAGACCAGGGAGTTCTCCAGCTGTTTGCCCTGCCTGCAACGGAAGGGGTCAAGTGACCCGTTCCCAAGGTTTCTTCACCATGACCAGCACTTGCCCCAGATGTTACGGGCAGGGGCAGTTCATAGTGGATCCCTGTGAAAACTGCCAAGGAACCGGTTGGGTGCACGTGCAAAGAAAGGTCCTGGTGAGAGTGCCTCCCGGAGTGGACACAGGCTCCAGGTTGAGACTCAGAGGCGAAGGGGAGCCAGGGGAAGCAGGCGGCCCCCCTGGAGACCTGTATGTGGTCATCTACGTGGAGCCCCATTCCCTTTTTGAAAGACAAGGGGATGATATCTTCTGTCAGACCCCCATATCCTTCACACAGGCGGCCTTGGGGGCCCGAATAGATGTACCCACCTTGGAGGGGAAGGAGACCCTCACCATTCCCAGGGGCACGCAGTCCGGAACCCTTTTCAGGTTGAGAGGCGCCGGGATGCCCCGTCTCAAGGGCCATGGTCGGGGAGATCAAGTGATACAGGTGGTGGTGAAAACCCCCACCAACCTGACCAAGAGACAAGAGGAGCTCCTCAAGGAGCTGGCCGAGATATCTGGCGAGGCCGTGACTCCCAAGCGAAAAGGGTTCTTCAAGAAGTGAAGGGCCGTGGTGAAGAGAGAACCACCCCCAAACAGGCTGGGAGGCCTCCCAAGCCGAAGGGGTTCCGCCATGTACTTGCCTGGCTGGGAATCTGGATAGTGCTTGGGGCAGCCTCTCTTGCGGCTGCTTACTATTACTTCATCCTTCTTAATCCAGGCCCGGAGATCTCCAGGGAGAACATCCAGCGTATTTTCGCCCTGGAAAGCCCGGTGTACTATGATGATGGCCAAAGTGTTCTGGGGGTCTTCTTTCAGGAGGAACACCGCACATACGTTCCGTACGATCGCATACCCCGTTTCTTCGTGCTGGCCTTGTTGGCTGCCGAAGACAAGAACTTCTTTTCCCATCGCGGTGTGGATCCAGGCGGAATTCTGAGGGCACTGGCTCTAAACATCAAGGCCGGCAGGGTTGTCCAGGGCGGAAGCACCATCACACAACAGACGGCCAAGAACCTTTTCAAGAGGCAAAGACGTTCTTTCTACGCCAAACTGGTGGAGCTGGTGCATGCTTTGAAGCTGGAAGCCCACTACTCCAAGGAGCAGATTCTGGAGTGGTATGCAAACCAGTTCTTTGTAACGGGAAACGGGGTGGGTCTGGGGATTGCCTCCCAATACTTCTTTAACAAACCCCCTGAGAAGCTCACCTTGGTGGAAAGCGCTTTCCTGGCCGGGTGCGTAAAAGCTCCCAATAGGTACAATCCCTTTATACAAAAGGGAGAGCAGGCTCGAAGACAAGCTCTTCACAGGGCCAAGGAGCGAACCCACTATGTTCTAAAGGGGATGCTGGAGCTGGGCTTCATAGACCAGAAGCAGTTCCAGGAGGCCATTGCACAGGAGATCCCTTTCAAGCAAGGCAAGATCCGCTACGGGCTCAACGCTATTTTGGAGGTAGTCAGGGAAAGGCTGGAGAGGCCTGAGATCCAGGAGGCCTTGGCTGAGGCTGGCGTGGAGAACATAGCCACATCCGGAATTCGAATCTATACCAGTATCAGGAAAGAACTCCAGGAAGAGACCTTGAGGGCTGTGAGACAGAATCTGTCCATGCTTGAGACCAGGCTAAGCGGCTACAAGAGGGAGAATATCCTGGAGCACTACCAGAGGGTTTTGAGCTCAGAAGAGGAGGTGGATCGAAAGGAGTTCCTGTTCGGGAAGGTGAAGGCCGTCAGGGGGCAGGCCCCCTCTGTGGAGATAGATGTGGAGCTGCCGGGAGGAGAAGTGGCGAAACTGGATCGTGAGGGGCTTCAACCTTTGCTCACCGCTTTGGTACAGGGCATGAGAGGCACCTGGGCGGCTCCAAGAAAAGGGGACGAGGCTCTTCTTCTCAAAGAGATCCAGATCGGAGACCCTATATTTGTGCGTGTTAGGGGAAAAGACAAGGATGGCAGGACCCTTCTTACCATGGAACGCTATCCTGAGCTTAATGCCGGGGTTTTGGTGGTGCAGGACGGTTTCATCAGGGCCATGGTGGGGGGTGTGGACAATGTGCATTTCAACCGTGCCATAGACGCCAGGAGGCAAGTGGGTTCGGTGTTCAAGCCTTTGGTGTACATGGCCGCCCTCCAACTTGGGTGGAACAATTTGGATCCTCTCAAAAACCGATGGCAGGCCTTTCCATACATGGGTCGGATATACATTCCCCGTCCGGACCATCCCAATGTGCAGGATTGGGTCTCCATGACTTGGGCGGGTGTCAAGTCCGAGAACATAGCCACAGTGTGGCTTCTTTATCACCTTTGTGACCGGCTGAACCCTTCGCAGTTGAAGGAGCTGGCCAGAATCCTTGATATGGCTCCCAGGTCAGGAGAATCCAGGGGGGCATATGTCTCCAGGATCAGAGACCAGATGGGGATCCTGGTCACACGTGAAAGTCTGCTTCAAGCGGCTTTCGAAGAGACCAAAGAGGAGCTTCGCACAGACCTGATCTTTGGAGGCCGAAACGAAGAGTTAAGGGGGCTGGATGACCTTCACTATGGCTCAGGGGTGGAGCGCTACTTGAGAGAGAGGCATGGGAGGCCTGAATCAAAAGCAACTGAGGAGGAACTCAGGGTCTTGCACCATAACTTCCTGAGGTTGAGGGCCCTCCAAGAAGACATGAGAAACGACTACGAGTCCCTAAGATGGGCTGTGACCAGGGCCGACCCCGGAGTGAGGGCGGGGCTGCCCGCAGGGGGGAAGGGGCGTTTTTACTTCCAGCATCATCCTGATGGGGAGCGGATAGTCTACACCCAGAACCCAGGGGGACGCCCGTTGGTGGCATTGGACTTGGGATGGCTTGCCTCTCAGGTGGGCATGGGCACGGAACTGGAGCGGATCATTCCCCTTTCCAGGATCTGGGTAGACGGCGTGATGCCGGCTTCTCTCCTGGACCAGTTGCAGGAGGGAATACAGAAGAGGCTTGCTTCTTTGAGGGAGAAAGATCCTTACGATCTGGAGGTCTTGATACGGGTTCCTGATTTCAGGGTTACCATGGCTTTGAGGTATGTGGTGCATCTGGCAAAACGCGCCGGAGTGGAGTCGCCACTGGAGCCGGTTCTTTCCTTGCCCCTGGGGGCGAACGCCGTGACCATGGAGGACGTTTCGCGTCTTTACTACGCCATTGTGAGCGGGGGGGTCTTCCGGGGCTCCGAAGAGGAGGACAGCCTTGGCTCCAGCACCTTTCTTATCAGACGAATCGAGGGACCAGACGGGGAGGTGCTTTACGAGTCTGAACCCAGGTTTCAAAGGATCATACCCGAGGAACTGTGTGTTGAGATGGCTGAAATCCTGCGCAAAGTGGTATCCCACGGCACTGGTCACCAGGCAGAGGGGGCCTTGGTGCTGAAAGGAGGGAGAAACGAGCGGTTACTGGTGCGAGCGAATCTTAAGGTTCCGGCCTTGGGCAAGACCGGAACGGCCAACGAGTATCAGAACTCCAGCTTTGTGGGGCTTATCCCAGGGCCTGTTGCAGGCAGTCTCCAGCTCACCCATGAGAAAGGGGTGGTGATAGCGGTCTATGTGGGATATGATGACAATCGGCCTATGAAAAACGCCCACATAAGGGTGTACGGGGCCGCCGGGGCCTTGCCCATCTGGACCTGGGTGGCTCAATCGGCGCTTCAATATCTGGACTATCAGGAGCAGCTGGACCTGGTGGAACTGGCCTTTCGCCCTTCTGCCTCATTGGGTTTGCAATGGTCTAAGGACTCTGTGGAGATCCCAGTGGACGGCAACTCTGGCCTTCCGCGTCGAGACGGCGGGGAGGGGCCTCGAATAAGGACTTATGGGGAAATCAGAGGAGAGAAAGTGGAACTGAAGCGCTTTTTTGCTCCAATAGATCGTGGGGAAAGGTGAAGATCATGAAAGGAATGAGGAGCGTATGGTGCCAGGCGGCCCTCATTGTTGTGTTTGGGGTTGTGCTCGCAGCCTGTGCCCCTCGTAAGGTAGTCACTCCTCCCGGGGAGGCAGCCCCTCAGGCTCCCGAGCGCCCCCCTCAAGCTGTGAGGCCTTTGACGGGCGAAGCCGAAGTTGTGGATCTAAAACTGGTGGAAAAGGAGATCAGGAAGCGTGAGGCTGCGGTGGCATCTGCCAGAAGCAAGAGAGAGGAACTGAGCCCTACAAGGAGGGCTGTTTTGGATGCATGGGTCACGGCTTTAGAGGACCAGATAGGTAGGATGAAGGAGATAATGAGGGAGGCACAGAGCCTCGGTTCGGTGCCAGATCCTCAGGAGAGGGCCAGGCGCTCCCAGCGGCTCACAGCTCTTTTGCTTGAGTGTTTGAGCCTGTCGCCTTTGGAGCCGCCCTTTGCAGCAGCAGGACCACGGGTTCAGGAGGAAACACGGATTTCCTGGGAACCCCTGCGTTCGGCTTACCAGAGAGGGGACTGCTCTTGGTTCCTCCAAGAGCATGAGGCTTTGGTCAGAACCCATTCGGACATGAGCACTCCTTTGGATGTGCAAATGATGAGAGGGATTTGCTTGGGACGCTCTGGTAAAAGGCAGGAGGCCCTTAAGATTCTAGAGCCACTGTCCGCACAAGGGCTTCTGTTGGATGCGCAGCAGGTGAGGTACCTCACGGCCAACTGGCTTTTCGAAGAAGGACACCTGGAAAAGGCGGCGGAGCGCTACAGGGCTCTGCTGGAGACAGGCCAGGAAAGGGAGAGATGGGCGGAGCTGGCCAGGCTTAGGCTGGAACAGATCAAACTGCGAAAAGGGGAACCGGTGGCTCAGGCCGAGGTGCAAAAACCCTTGGAGCAGCAGGCTCCCCCAACTCAAGCAGCTCAGGAGCCCCCGGCCCCCTCCCTGAGTTTTCCCCCGAGGGAGCCCATCGCACCTCCTGCTGCCCAAGCCCCGCCTGTGAGGGAGAGGCCTCCTGAGGAACAAACTCCTGCACTCCAACCCCCGCCTTCTCAGCCTCCTTCTCAGCCCACAGGGGGAGGCCAGGAGGTGCAGTTGGCACGCCTGCAAGAAGCCCAGAGGCTGATGGATGCCGAGCAGTATGAGGAGGCTATTCAGACTTTTCAGCAGGTTCAGGCTCCTGCCCACGAGGAGCAGGTGCGCAAGGGGATCCAGGAAGCGCAGGACCGCTATGCAGAGAAACGGCGCAAAGAGGCGGCAGACCTGGTCTTGAGGGCCAGGGAGGAGGGGGGCTCCAAACGCAAAGCAAATCTTCTGAAGGCCTTGGAGATCCTGGAAGAGACCAATCGTAGGTACCCTAACAACCGATACGCTGCCAAGATACAGCAGAACATCCAGGACCTCATGGCTCAGATTAGGGCCATTGACCCTGGTTTCAGAAATTAGGCAGGATAAGGGGCCTTAGCAACTTATGGTGATGCGAGTTAGTTCTTTGGACAAAGAGAGCCTGATTTTTCAGGGGGAGACGGCGGGTTTTAAGAGCATAAGATGAGACTCACCTTTATTGAAGCAAAGACCTTAGACGAGGCTTGGTTCAAGTGTTTATTCGAGCTGTTCCAGGCAGAGCATTGTACATACCTGGTGGAGCAGGGCAGTTATGAAGGAGACACCAGAAGGGAGTTTGACTGGATTACTGTTCACATAAAAACACCCGGAGGAGCTCCCGGTTCAGACAAGGGGAGCCTCAGAAGGCTTATTCCAACAGTTCCCTATGGGGTGCCCCCCCCGTGCGACGAGGAAGGGGTTCTGAGATATTTCAGCGAGTACCTTTTTTGTGAACAGAAAAGACCCGGCGAGCAATACACCTACGGGAGCCGACTTTGTAGACGGATGGACGGAAAGAGCCAGATCCAGATTGTTATAGATAGGTACCGCAAAGGTCATGGCACCAACCAGCTGGTCCTGCAGGTAGCGGAGCCGGAAGACCTTCTCCTGGAAGACCCTCCCTGCTTGCGCCACATAGACACCCGCATAAGAGACGGGAAGCTTCACTTCATGCCCTATTTCAGGTCCTGGGATCTCTGGGGGGGCTTTCCCCTTAACCTGGCCGGGATCCAACTCCTCAAGGAATACATGGCCTCTGAGATAGGGGTGGAGGACGGCGAGATAATCGCCACCTCAAAGGGGCTGCATGTGTACGGGCATGCCGAGGATGTGGCCCGTATGAGGGCGGGAAAGAAAAAGGGTGCCGACCGGCCCGGGTGAGAATGCCCCGGGCCCCGGTGCTATGTCATGGGTTGCTCAGCCTCAAGTTTTAGCCTTTCTCATCCCAAAGACAGGGTCTCCCCAACCTGGGGGGTAAGGACTTTCACCCCGGGAGCTTTCTTCTTGCAAAGCCCAGCAAACTCCTCCGCAGACTGGGCTATTATGGGGAAGGACTTGTAGTGGATTGGCATGACCATTCGCGGATTGAGCAACCTTGAGGCCTCGCTGGCCTGCTGGGCGTCCATGGTAAAGACTCCTCCTATGGGCAGTATGGCCAGGTCCAAAGGATAGAGCTTTCCCCAAAGCTCCATGTCACCAAAAAGACTTGTGTCGCCTGCGTGGTACAGGGTGGTGCCGTCCGGCGCTTGGACTATGGTCCCCAGGGCGCAGGCTGTGTCCGAGGAGTGCATGGCCGGGGTTGAAACCACCTTGACCCAGTCGAAACTGACTCCTCCACCCACCATGTAACCAAAACCGAAATTCACCACCTTCTGCTCATCCAGGCCTTCGGAGATGAGCCTCTTGACGGTCTGGACCGGCCCTCCCAGAAAAGCGCCTGTTTTCTTACAAATGGCCACAGCCGAAGCCACATGGTCGAAGTGGTCGTGGCTTACCAGAACCAGATCCGCCTTGGTGATCTCCTCAAGGGTTATCCGTGCCCCTGGATTTCCGTCTTCCTTGGTCCAGGGATCGAAAAGGATTACCTTTCCATCCCCTGTAGTGAACTCCACAAAAGCATGCCCCAGCCATCGCACTTTGCCTCTTGCCATTCTCACACCTCCCTGAGCGATTGATCCTTCCAACCTCATATGAGCCCAGCCAAAGTCCTTGAGACTGAATTGTACCAGAGTCTTCCCTGGCCAGGGAGCTCCTTAAGCCTCCCTCAACAGCATCTGGAACCTGGCTGCGTCCTGGGCCATGGTGATATTGTTGAAAAGCACCCAACTCGGCTTTTTAGAACACCAAGAAAGCAGCCTCCTTAGGTCCTCCTGGGTAAAGATGTAACCGTAACCGGTGACACCGTGAAGACGGAAGTAGTTCATGTTCCCCCAGAGCGCAGGCCCCCTAAAAGGATCCACACAGTGGATCAAATCCAGCTCCTGGCACAAGAATCTCACAAGCTCCTGAGGCCATGCGCCCCTTGGCTCCCAGGCCATTGCCAAGTTGTCTCTTTGGATCCTGCCGAAGAAGCTTCTCATGTTCTTAAGGTTTTTGGGAATCGGTTTGAAGCTGGCCGGGCATTGGAAGAGCACCAGGGAGGCATCCAAAGCGCGTGCAACCTGCCTTGTGCGCTCCCAGGCGGCCAGAACCTGATGGGTGGGCTTGAAGCTGCCGTAATGTGAACCCTCACCCGGATCTATGGGCGTGCGAAGTCTCCTGTAAGTGGGGCTTGTGGGCTCGTGGGTTATGAGCTGCCAAGCCTTGAGGGTGAAAGTGAATCCCTCGGGGGCAAGGCTCCTCCACCTCTGGGCGGTTTGTAAAGAAGTGGGTTCATAGAAGCTCTGCTGAATTTCCAACAGCTTGAAGGTCCTGAAATAAAGGGACTGGGGGAGTGAGAAACCGCAACACCCCACCAGGATCTCTCCCCCAGCCTTCACCAATTGTCCCCTTTTTTGTTTACCTTCAGGTCACGCCCACCAGGGCCAGAAGCTCTTCCCAGTTGGAAATTCTCGGGATCGCGCCATCCGGTGAAGGCAGTCCCTGGTAAGCCAGGTCAGCCACGTGGCGGATCCCCAAGCTTTGGGCATGGAGACTCCACACAGGCCTAACCCCTGCATCCAAAGCCCCGTAAATATCGGGTCCAGGGTCGTCTCCCACATAGAGTAGCTCCTCTGGGAAGACCCCCAGCTCCTGGCACAGCTTTATAAAGACGCTGGGATGCGGCTTTCTGTAACCCAGCTCACCGGAGATCAGGATTATCCGAAAAAGAGATTTCAGCTTTAACTCTTCAAGGATTCTCCAGGCCGCAGGGGCATGTGTGAAGTTGGAGAGCAGCCCCAGCGGGAAAAGCTCTTTTAGCCTCTCCAGGGCCTCCATGGTTCCCGGAAGAAGCACACATTTCTTGGAGAAGACCTGGAAATAGTCCTCCACGGCCTCCAGCACCCTTGGATCATCTGGCTCCGCATAAAAGCCCGCCTCGACCAATGCGGCTGCCACCCAGAAGCGGTTGTGAGTCTCCCTGCCGGTTGAGCGGGTGGCCTCCAGGAACCTCTTGGCCTGTCTTCTGTATGCCTCCTTGAAGCTCTCAGGCTGGACCTGGAATCCCTTTTCCCGGAGGCTCTCCATGAGCCTCTCCAAAGCCATGGCCAGGGTCATGGGATCCACTGTTACCAAGGTGTTGAAAAGATCGAATCCAATGGCTTTGACTGTTTTCATAAAAGCATTTGTACCTCACCAGGAGCCCTGAAACAAGGCCGTGGATCTTGTGGAAGCGTGCTGTGCAGGCTAAGATCTCAGACAATCCACCCGGAGATCTGGGGCTAAAGAGCTTGGATCCTCTATAGCCGGTTGAAGGGCAACTGCTTGGTCTGGGGGTTTAGAAGTTTTGGGGGAGGTGGGTTTTGTCAGAGAGAAAGCCCAGGGAGGTATTCCCAGGGGTATACTTGGTTGGAGGCCCTGAGCTAACCCATCCCTCTGACTGTCTCATCTATGCAGTGGATGGAGGTAAAGAGTCGGCCCTTGTGGACTGCGGGGCCGGGAATTCAGTTGGGAAGCTAATGGCCAATTTGGAGATGGTGGGCCTTGGTGAGAAGCCCATAAGCGCGGTTTTTCTCACCCACTGCCACGTGGACCACATAGGGGGTCTTGGGGGAATCCTGAAGAAGCGGCAACCCCGGGTCATCTGCCACAAGGGGGACCTGGATGCCATAGAGACGGGGGAGCCCGAGAAGACGGCCTCTTCCTGGTACGGGATAAGGCTTCCCAAGGTGAAGGTGGATATGGTCCTGGAGGGTGAGGAAGAAAAAGTGCAGGTAGGCTCGGCGCAACTCCTGTGTATTCATACGCCAGGCCATACCCCCGGCTCCATCTCCATCCTCTGGGATAGGCCCCAGGGAAAGGTGCTCTTCGGCCAGGACATCCACGGGCCCTTTATGGAGGAGTTTGGCTCTGACCTGGCCCAATGGGCCTCCTCCATGAGAAGGCTGCTGTCTCTCAAGGCAGATGTGCTGTGCGAGGGGCATTTCGGCATCTTCCAGCCTGCAAGGGAGGTGGAGAGGTTCATACTGGAGCAACTGAGGGGGAATGGATTTTGAATATTTTCCCGAGACCAGCCAAAATGCCGAAGACCTACTATCCCCAGATACCCTGCTCCCCTGGTCCCCCCCCCTCGAGCCTCCTGTCCATAGCCCTCAAAATCACTTCCTGGAATTCATAGCTCGCTTCATCATTTCCCCCTGCCCCCTCAAACCAAAAAAGCTGACACATGGCTTGCTATACCAACCGGACATTTCACGTACTACCAACACGTACCGCCCGGGGCGTTGAATACCTGGTATTACCCAATTATGATCATACCTGTTTTGGTCCGGGAGCGCTGGCCGGGGCAAGAAGCCGCATTGCTGGGCTGCCATCTCGTCCTCGCAAACCGAATCGGGAATGCACCTCCGCCCAAAGCGTGCACAGGACCTTGACCCCCAGGGGGAAAGCCCCATGTGTGCTCACTACTCAATTTCGGTCATACCGCTTTTGGGCAAATCCACCCAACTGTGGTCATGCCTGTTTTGGGTAGACAAGATGCCTGGGCTCGCCTTACCCCAGGAGCCTCGGCTCCAAAGGAAGTGAGGCTACCATCATCGATGGCAATGAATCATAGACTCAACGCGGGTGCCATCGAGCTCGCTTAGCATCACGGCAACCAGTTCGCACGGAAACGGCCCACTGGATCCCTGGTTGGCCGGAATACCTTGAGTCGTGCCATCATCGGTCCAGGGGGCTTCTCACACCCAGGACATTCTTTCGGGCGACATGGGTGTAGATCATGGTGGTCTGGAGGTTCCTGTGGCCGAGGAGTTCCTGTATGGTTCGGATGTCGTAGCCGTTTTCCAGCAGGTGGGTTGCGAAGCTGTGCCGCAGGGTGTGAACCGATGCCTTCTTGGAAATCCCCGCAGCCAACAGCGCCTTCTTGAACGCCTTTTGAAGGGCCGCTGGATGGACGTGGTGGCGCCGGACACCCTCCTTTCCACGGCGAGGGAGCTCAGGAAGTTCCGAATATCGGAGGCCGATAGATCCCCCGGTTCCTTGTCCCCCACAAGACCCCTGAACGACCGAAGCCAGCCCAAGTAGGTCCTCTCTGTGCTCAACGATCGATGCCGAAGCCTCAGCGCCTCCCGCATCCTGCCTTCCAAAGACTGCCAGGCCTGGGGAGCTCCGGTTTGCCTTGCCTCGCTGGCTTCGAGCCTCAGCGAAAGGAAGTAGTCATAGAGCCTAAGGGCGTGCTCGGCCTGCTTTACCTGCCAGTCCTCTTGCCTCTTGGAGAGATACCTCAGGAACTCCTGCCTTTGGTCCGAGTTCAAGCGAGTCTCCAGGGGAAGATCCAGCAAGGCATAACACTCGGATACCCATCGGAGAAAATATGGAACGTACCTCTCTCGAACCACCGCCTTCTCCGCCAGGTACTCCCTGAACGGCCTCCAACATAGCAAATCCCATATTTCACATTGCCTCTTTCTAATAATAAGATCGGATGTATCCTCCTCCACATTATCCCCCTTCGCAAGCCCAGACCATCATGTCTTTCTTGACATGCCCTATCGCCAGGGCTACTATCCTCCCACGTGAATAGAATAGGTATAAAAAGAAATGTTAGACAGCCGATGCCGCACCTACACGAGGAGGAAGAGCGGTCACCGTGAACACGACGATGGACAAAGGAGCCGCGCTTCTCGCTTTCCTCAAGGCAGCCGCCACGATCAGACGGAAGCGGGTCAGCTCGTACGGGAGTGGCGACAAGGTCCTCTGGTTCGCCGACGTTCCCAGGGAACGCGCAGAATGCCGGTCCCCTTTCCTGACCGATAAGCCAGAAGAGCTCGGCGGGCTCTGGCTTGAGGTTCGCAAGAAGCGCATGCCGGCCCGGCCGCCTGTGCCTCAAGCCGTGGCCGACTGGGTTCGGGCCGAGGACTTGGACCACCCCGAGAAAGTCCCTGAGCTCCGCCCTGAGATCACGGTGCTGGTTGAACGGCAGGTACAAGACCCCGGTGCTCCTCCGGCAGGTCAGAGGACGGTCGTCGAGACGGCGCCCGAACTTCGCCGGCTTGCTGATCACCCGGAGGTTGAGGACGCATGGCTCGAGTACCTCGTGAACAAGTGGGAGCCGTGGGCCAAAGAGATGCGCAGGTGGCAGGAGGTCCAAACCGTTTACGAAAGCCTGGACTTCATGCGTCGCCGAGTCGAAGAGGCCGAAGAGCGATACGAGCTTCTGCTGGCGCTCGGGCTTTTACAGTGGCGCGACCCGACCGGAACGGCGGTCACACGTCACATTCTCACGGCGCCTGCTGAAATCACCCTCGATGCAGCAAGGGGCCTGCTCACCGTCATGCCATCGGCTTCCTTTGATCGCTTCCGAGTCGAGCTTGACATGCTGGAAGTACAGCATCGGCCCCGCTTGAACGAGCAGACTATCGAAGCCCAACTCGACGAGCTCGATGTTCAGGGGTGGGACACTGTTCTCGTTGCTCCGATTCTGCGAGAAATCGCGAACTGTCTTCGCGCCGATGCCCAGGTCGCCGAAGAGGCGTTCAAGCCTGCCGACCGCACTGAGGAGCGCCCGCGGTTGTCGTTTGCTCCAGCTCTTGTTCTTCGCGAGCGCCGGCCGACTGCCTACGAAGATCTCGTCCGCAAGTTCCTCGAAGCCGCCAACGGCAGCGGCTTGGAGGCCACTGAACCGTGGATGCGGCTTCTCCGCGAAGGCGAACCACCAAGCGGTGGGACCGGCGAACCGGGCTCCGATCGAGATGACGGGGCACCTGGACTGGGCGACTTGGATCGCTTTCTCTTCCCCCTGCCCGCCAACGATGAACAGCGGCAGATCGTCCACCGGCTTCGAGCTGAGCCCTGTGTTCTGGTGAAGGGCCCACCGGGAACCGGGAAGAGCCACACGATCGCCAACCTGATTTGCCATCTCTTGGCCATGGGGCAGCGCGTGCTCGTGACCGCGCACGCTCCGAAAGCGCTGGCGGTGCTGCGCGGACTGCTACCGGACGACGTTCGGGACCTGAGCGTCACAACGCTGGGCTCGTCACGTGAAGACCAGTGGCTCCTCGAGGAGAGCGTGCGCGGCATCCTGAGAAGGAAGAACGAATGGCGCGGGGCGGAGTACGCGCAACGCGCCATGGATGAGGCGGAAACTCGTCTTCACGACCTCGAAGGCAAACTGGCTGCAGTGGAGCGCGAACTGCGTGAGTTCCGGGAGGCCGAAACCCACTCACACAATCTGCCCGGCGGCTACCAGGGAACCGCGGCACAAATCGCGCGTGCGTTGCATGAGCAACGGGAGGAGTTCGGTTGGTTCCCTGACGGGCTTCAACCCAAAGGCGCGTTCCCTCTCGACGCTTCCGATGCGGCCTTCCTCGCAGAGGTACACGGGCAACTCACCAGGGAGAGGCTCGAAGAGCTGCGCATGGAGATAGGCGACGCACAGCTTCCTGATCCTGATCGATTCAGGGAACTGATCGCCAGCTTGAGGGCCGCCGAGGAAGCCGCTGGCACTGCGACCAGTGCAGCCGCCGCAGAGAAGGTTGCTGTCCTTGGGCAAAGCCTACCGGAGCGGCTTTGCCAACTTCGCGAGGCCTTCCAGGCACTCGATGACCTTGCCCTCAGGGCGAACCGCGTGCTGGGCGATCTCAAAGAGACCATTCTCGCGGACCTCCTGGCGGGCAACAGAGACCGGTGGACTCGCCTGGCATCTGATTCCGAGGCTCTGCTGAGGAGCACCACCGCGTTGCTCGAACAGATTGGCACGGCGAGTGTCGAGCTTCCGACCGGTGTCCCCCAGGACCGCTTGCGTACTGACGTTCAGCGGCGCCTTGCGCATTTCGAGCAGGGAGGGCGAAGGGGCTTCGCCATCTTCTCCCCGCGGGTCGTCAAGGAAACTCGATATGTCTGTGATCTGTGTCGGGTTGACGGCCAGAGGGCCGAGGGTGTTGAGCGGCTCCGATGCGTTCTCAATCGCCTGGAACTGGAGCGCAACATCCACGCACTGCGTGAGCTTTGGATGCCTGCCTTGCCCGAACTCCCGAGCCCGAGGCAGGCCGCTCGTCAGGCTACGGATCTTACGAACGAGCTCGGGCGTCTCCTTCAGTTCTTTCAATCTCAGCACGCGGGTTCGCTCGCGGGCCTGCCTTCGGAGGAGCGAGCGTCCCTAGCCTCCGCGAGTGAACGCAAGGAATGGCTCAAAGCTGTCATCGCGGAATCGGCGAGTCGGGATGCGCGACGCGCTAGGGAGAGGCTTGACGAAACGCTCGAAAGGATTCGGCGTTCGCAGAGCAATTCGGTCGCTCACCCCTGTTTGGCGGCCTTGGCGGATGCAGCGAGGCTACAAGACGTCGGTGCTTGGAATACTGCCTGGGAGGAGCGAGAAAGAATCCGTGCACAGAAGGGACGTCTCGGGCGCTACAACGACCTCCTTAAGAAGCTTGACAGGTCGTGCCCGGGCCTCGCGGCGCTCCTGCGATCTACCGCAGGCAATCCTGACTGGCAGGACCGAGTGCGCACGATCGAACGGGCTTGGCATTGGTCCAGCACTCGTACGTGGCTGCGCCGCGTCTCGGATGCCTCGGCGTACAAGGAACGCGTCCAGGCCTTTCATCGCCTGCAGCGTAAGGTCGAGAAGGCCACTGAAGAGTTGGTTTCTATACGGGCCTGGCGGGCGTTCTTCGATCGACTCGACGCAGCGACCGTCCAGAGCCTGAATGCTTGGACGCGTGCCGTAGATCGGATCGGTAAGGGAACCGGGAAGCACGCCTACCGGCACCGGCGTGCAGCTCGTCAATACCTCATGGATTGTGTTCCCCGGATCCCGGCGTGGGTGATGCCGCTTCACAAGCTCTGGGACTCGGTGGATGCGGTCCCAGGATTGTTCGACACGGTCATCGTCGATGAGGCATCGCAGGCGAGCGTTGACTCACTCGTGCTTCTCCTGCTCGCCAAGCGCATCATCGTGGTGGGCGATGACAAACAGAACAGCCCCGAGGCGGTCGGCGTTCTCGAGGATGACATCGCACGACTGGCAAGGGAGCACCTCAACCGGTTTCGATTCCGTGACGAGTTCCGTCCAGATACGAGCCTATTCGATCATGCGGAGCGAGCCTTTGGGAGTCTTATCACGCTGAGGGAGCACTTCCGATGTGTTCCCGAGATCATTCGCTTCAGCAACGATCTCTGCTACCGGGACGCGCCGCTGATACCCTTGCGGCAAGCTCCGCCGAACAGGCTACCCCCGATGAGGTCGCGATTTATCGCGGAGGGTGTCTGCGAAGGGGATGGACAGAGGATCCGCAATCGGGCGGAGGCCGAGGCATTGGTTGACGTCATCGAGTCCCTTGTCGCTGACGATGCCTACGAAGGGAAGTCGATGGGGGTCATTGCGCTGCAGGGACACGCGCAAGCGGAACTGATCGAGACCCTGCTTGCGCAGCGGCTTGATCCGAAGATGATCGAGGAGCGCCGGCTGAGGTGCGGCGAGCCGGCCACGTTTCAGGGCGACCAGAGAGACGTAATTTTCCTTTCATTGGTGGTCGCTCCAAATGTTCACTACCGAGCCCTTACCCGCTTGCCCGACCAACGACGCTTCAACGTCGCGATGAGCCGAGCGCGTGATCAAGTGTGGCTGTTTCACAGCGTGAGGCAGCATGATCTCGCGTCCGAGGACCTGCGCCGCAGACTTGTAAGCTTCTTCGAGAATCCCGGACACGGAGCGCTCGATACTCTCTCCGAGAATCTGGAGCAGCTCGAACGCCAGGCCAGATCGCCGAGGCGTAGAGGCAACCAGCCCGAGCCCTACGAAAGCTGGTTCGAGGTTGATGTCGCATTGGAACTGCTACGGCGTAAATTTGCAGTTCGCTCCCAAGTCGAGGTTGCCGGCAAACGGATCGATCTCGTGGTGGAGGGGCTCGATGCCCGGCTCGCGGTCGAGTGCGACGGTGATGAATGGCATGGTGCGGAACAGTATGAGCGCGATATGGCGCGTCAGCGACAGCTCGAGCGCGCAGGATGGACCTTTGTACGGGTGCGCGAGTCAGACTTCTATGCGGATCGCGAGACCGCCGTGAGGACCATAACGGATGCTTGCGAGGAACTGGGCATTCGTCCTCTGGACTTCGTCGAAGAAGCTCCGTCGCAATCGGCGCCAAGAGCAGAGGCCGATGGAGAACCTGCCGGAGTCGGTTCCCTGAGAGCAGAATCGCTTGCCGGACAAGACCCGGACGAGGACTCTGCGGTGCCCGAGAGGGCGACCGTGGACTACGGGCCATTCACGGGGTACTCGGAAGCGTTGGGGTTTCCCGATCCTCGGGACTCGTCCCCGGCGAACGTGCGGTTGGTCCTCCGGCAGATCATCGAGAAGGATGGTCCACTCACACGCTCCTCCGTGTGCAGGCTGTACGTCGAGGGGTGCCCAGGCCTCCAGCGGGTCGGAAGGGTGGTGCGTCAAGCGCTGAACCGAGCCCTCGGAGCGATGCTCAGGGCTGGAGAGATCGTGCAGGAGGACGAGTTAGGCGATGGCTCGCCCGAGGGGCAGGTACTGCGCGTTTCCGGGGCGGCGATGGTCCAAGTGAGGCCTGCCGGAAGGCGCGACCTACTTGAAATTCCGCCCTCCGAACTGCTGGCGGTACTGCGCCGCTCGCCTCGCGGAGGCACGCAATCGGACAATGACGACGAGACGCTCGTTCGCGCGCTGCTGGAGCACTACGGGTTCAGCCGCCTGACGAAGCCTCGCAGGGAGTACTTGTCGAAAGTGTTACGGCTCCTGCGACAGCCGGACCAAGAGGCCCGAAGCCTGGGGGAAAGCCGATGAGGCTGTCTAACAACAGCATGCAGCGGACGGGGCTGCGCGCCGCCGCTGATGCCGAGCGTTAGCCTCCCGAATGAGTGCATGACGAAACCGACAGGCAGGACTTGATGGCACGAAAGAAGAAAACCGAATCCAAGCGCCCGATCGCATCCTACGAGCATCGGGACAAGCAGCGCGTCAACAACCCACCCGTCGGGCTGGTGACGCCGGAGACGGACCCGGACGCCGGGCAGAGGAAAAAGACCTACGCCTACGACCCGCACCTCGACCCACAGCTCGTCTGGGCGGGCAAGGCCGAGCACACCTCCTTTGAAGTGCCGACCGTCAGCCTACACGTCCACGAGCGGATCGAGCCGCGCACCATCATCGAGGCCGTCAGGAGGCGCAACGGCAACGGCCAGCCCGTGCAGGGGTCGCTGTTCGAAGAGGAGCGCAAGGAGCCGTTGCGCGACGCCATAGAGTTCTACCGGCACAGGCACGGCTGGTCGAACCGGCTGATCGCGGGCGACAGCCTGCTGGTGATGAACTCGCTGCTGGAAAAGGAGGGCATGGCGGGCAAGGTGCAAATGGTCTACATCGACCCACCCTACGGCATCAGGTACGGCTCCAACTTCCAGCCCTTCGTCAACAAGCGCGACGTCAAGGACGGCAAGGACGAGGACCTGACCGCCGAGCCGGAGCAGATCCGCGCCTTCCGCGACACCTGGGAGCTGGGCATTCACTCCTACCTCACGTATCTCCGCGACCGGCTGCTGCTGGCAAGGGAACTCTTGACTGAGAGCGGCAGCATCTTTGTGCAGATTTCCGACGAGAACGTCCACCACGTGCGGGAGTTGATGGATGAGGTGTTCGGGGCGGGGAATTTTGTCAACATCGTCGTCTTCCGCAAGACGACCGGACGGTTCGTGTCGGAACTACTCTCGACTAGGGTGGATTACATCATTTGGTACGCAAGGAATAAAGACAATATCAAATATCGGCAGCTGTATCTGGACAAACCAGACGACACAAGCCTTTTCGGATGGGCTGAACTGCCAGATGGCCGACGCATTCGGGTGAACGCTGCAAATAGACCCCAGATCGCAGAAGGGGCGCGCTTTTTCCTTGATGACCGCCTTGTGTCGCCCGCCCCAAGTGCACATGATGCTCCGTTGCTTGTCAATGGGCGCTCTTTTCTTCCCGGCCCAAACCATCACTGGCGAACCAATAGTGAGGGACTGCAAAAACTTCTCGCTGCCAACAGAATTCTTCTTCTGGGGAATACGCCCCGTTTTCTCTACTACCAGAGAGACTTTCCTGTAACACCCTTGACAAGCGTCTGGTCTGACACACTCGGTGAAAGAGACTCAATATATGTTGTTCAGACTAATCCGCTCGTGATCCAACGCTGCCTCCTCATGACCACTGACCCGGGCGATCTGGTCTTCGACCCGACCTGCGGCAGCGGCACGACGGCTTATGTTGCCGAGCAGTGGGGCCGGCGCTGGATCACCTGCGACACCTCGCGCGTGGCGCTCACGCTCGCCCGCCAACGCCTGATGACCGCCGTCTTCGACTACTACGAGCTGGCCCACCCCGAGGAGGGCGTGGGCAGCGGCTTCAAGTACAAGACCGTGCCGCACGTCACGCTCAAGTCCATCGCCAACAACCCGGAGATCGATGGCATCCATGCCCGCTGGCAGCCGCGGCTGGACCCGATCCGTGAGCGGCTGAACATCCTGCTGAAGCAGTCGTGGGAAGAGTGGCAAATCCCTCGCGAGCCGGAAGCCGCTTGGCCTAAAGAAGCGAAACAATTGCTTGCCGACTGGTGGCAATTCCGCCGCAAACGGCAGGAGGAAATTGACGCCGCCATCGCCCGCCACGCGCCGCAGGAGACGCTCTACGACCAGCCGTTCGTTGACCGCAAGAAGGTGCGCGTGACCGGCCCGTTCACGGTGGAGGCGGTGCCCGCCCCGGCGGTGAAGTCGGTGGAGGAGATCCTGGAAGACAAGCCGCAACCCGCCGATACGTCCATCGCCCGTTCCGGCGAGACGCTGCGCCAGGGCGAATGGCGCGACGAGCTGCTGCGCACCGGCATCCGCGGCAAGGCGGGCCAGCACATCCGTTTCGCGCGCCTGGAGCCGCTGCCCGGCTGCCGGTGGCTGCACGCCGACGGCGAAACCCTTCCCAGCGCCGAGGGGGCAGATCGGGTGCGCGAGTCGGCACCCGCCTACAATCCCATGCGCGTCGTCGTCTCCTTCGGCCCGGAGCACGCGCCGCTGGAGCAGCGGCAGGTCGCGCAGGCGATCGAGGAGGCGCAGACGCTGGTGCCGAAGCCGAAGCTCATCGTTTTCGCCGCCTTCCAGTTCGATCCGGAAGCCGCACGCGACATCGACGAGACCAACTGGCCGGGGGTCACCCTGCTCAAGGTGCAGATGAACGCCGACCTGCTCACCGACGACCTCAAGAAGAAGCGCGCCAGCAACGAGTCCTTCTGGCTCATCGGCCAGCCGGACGTGGAGGTGGAGCGCATCGCCAAGGGCGAGGACAAGGGCAAGCTGCGCGTCTCGGTGCACGGCTTCGACTACTACAACACCAAGACCGGCGGCATCGAATCGGGCGGCGCGGACCGGATCGCCGTCTGGATGCTCGACACCGACTACGACGGGCGCAGCCTCTACCCGCGCCAGGTCTTTTTCCCCATGGCCGGCGAGAAGGAAGGATGGGCGAAGCTCGCGAAGAACCTGAAAGCCGAGATCGACGAGGAGCGGATCGAGGCCTACCGCGGGACGGTGTCGTTGCCCTTTGAGGCGGGCGAGCACAAGCGCATCGCGGTCAAGATCGTGGACGACCGCGGGATCGAGAGCCTGAAGATATTGGAGGTTGAGCCTTGAAACACATCGATGTTCCTCGTGGGCGCATTGCGGAATTCTGTCGGAAGCACGGCATTCGGCGGCTGGCGGTCTTCGGGTCGGCGCTTCGCGATGACTTCGGTCCGGACAGTGATATTGATCTGCTGGTGGAGTTCGAGCCCGACCGGATCCCCACCCTCTTCGATATCGCAGGCATGGAGCAGGAACTGTCGGCGCTCTTTGGGGGCCGAAAGGTTGACTTGCGCACCCCTGAGGATCTGAGCCGCTATTTTCGGCAGCAGGTCTTGGCAGAAGCCGAGGTACAGTATGCGGCCAGATGACCTGATACGGCTGCGACATATTCTGGATGCAGCGCGCGAGGCGATCGGCTTTGTGCGCCATCGGCGCCGCGAGGACCTCGATGGCGATCGCCAGCTTGTGTGGGCGTTAGTCAAGGCCATTGAGATCATCGGGGAGGCAGCCTCTCAACTGAGCCTGGACACCCGAGCAAAAGTGGTCGGCATACCCTGGGACAAGATCATCGGTATGCGCCACCGCCTCGTCCACGCCTATTTCGACATCAATCTGGACATTCTCTGGAAGACCGTGCAGGAGGGTCTTCCGCCACTCATCACCGACCTTGAAAAACACCTTCCGAACGAGAAGCAATGATGCCCCGCGCCACCATCGACCGCCTGATCATCAACTCGCCCTACGAGGAGCCGCAGCGGCACTGGCGCTACGAGCGCGAGACGCGCACGTTCGATCTTGTCGAGGGCCGCCGCCCGGCGGGCTACGTGGTGGCGTCGGGGGAATCCAAAGCCTTCGACGACCCCGGCATCTTCGTGGAGATTCCGCTGGTCAACCAGATTCGTCCGCGCGTCAAGGCCTGGCGCGAGGCGGGCTATCCGGGCGTCAGCAGCATCACCAAGCGGCTGCTGGAACACTGGCGCGACCCGGAGGAGTTCGACACCCGCCGCTTCTTCTTCTGCCAGTTGGAGGCGGTGGAAACGCTCGTCTGGCTGCTGGAGGCTCCGGCCGCCGAGCGGGTGGGGATCGAGATTCCCGGCGACGGCGGGGATTTCGTGCGGCAGTGCTGCAAGATGGCGACCGGCTCGGGCAAGACCATCGTGATGGCGATGGTGATCGCCTGGCACATCCTCAACAAGGTGGCCAATCCGCAGGACGCGCGTTTCTCGAAGAATGTGCTGGTGATCGCGCCGGGGCTGACGGTGAAGAAGCGGCTGTCGGTCCTCGAACTCTCGGCAGATGGGAATTACTACGAGGCGTTCCGCATCGTACCAGCGGCTCTGTTGGATAAACTGCGGCAGGGGAAGGTGCTGGTGCGCAACTGGCACGCCCTGGCGTGGGACAGCGAGGAGCAAGTCAAGAAGCGGCGCAGCGTGGACAAGCGCGGGGTCAAGAGCGACGAAGCCTACACCCGCGAGGTGCTGGGCGAGATGGCTGGCGCGCACAACCTACTCGTCATCAACGACGAGGCGCACCACGCCTGGCGCGTCAACCGGGAAGCGGAGGGCAAGTACCTGCGTGCCCGCGACCTGAAAGACAGCGCCGAGGAGGCCACGGTGTGGATCGGCGGGCTGGACCGGCTGCACCGGACGCGAGGCATCCTGAAATGCTACGACTTCTCCGCTACGCCCTTCACGCCCTCGGGCAAGAACAGCAGCGAGGAGGCGCTCTTCGGCTGGATCGTCAGCGATTTTGGGCTGAACGACGCCATCGAATCGGGCCTGGTCAAGACGCCGCGCGTGGTCGTGCGCGACGATGCCGTGCCGGACGCGCGGACCTACAAGTCTCGTCTCTACCACATCTACAACGACCCGGATGTGAAGGACGACCTGAACCGGCGCGCGCAGCCGGAGGAGCCGCTGCCCGATCTGGTGCTGAACGCCTATTACCTGCTCGGCTACGACTGGCGCGAGGCGTGGAAGGCGTGGCAGGCCGCAGGGCTGCCCACGCCGCCGGTGATGATCACCGTGTGCAACCGCACCGAGACTGCCGCGCGCGTCAAGCACGCCTTCGATTCCAGGCGCATCCACATCGACGAACTGTGCGACCCGGATCGCGTGCTGCACATCGACTCGAAGGTGCTGGACGAGGCCGAGGCGCGGGAGGAGCCCGCCGCGCCCGTGGACGAGCCCGGCGAGAACGACGACGAAGCGGAAAACGACGCGCCGGTCGAGCGCAAGCTGACCAAGGCCGAGCAGGCGGAGCGGCTGCGCCAGGTCGTGGACACGGTCGGCAAGGCCGGCCAGCCCGGAGAGAAGATCCAGAACGTCATCTCCGTCGGCATGCTCTCGGAAGGCTGGGACGCCAAGACCGTGACCCACATCATGGGGCTGCGCGCCTTTACCAGTCAGTTGCTCTGCGAGCAGGTGGTGGGGCGCGGCCTGCGGCGCACCTCCTACGAGCTGAACCCGGTGACGAAGCTGTTCGACGCCGAATACGTCAACATCTTCGGCGTGCCCTTCACCTTCCTGCCGCACGAGGGCGGGCAGGACGGTCCGCCGCCGCCGCCGACCCCGAAGACCGCCGTGGAGCCCGACCCGACCAAGGCGGAGTTCGAGATCCGCTGGCCGAATGTGGTGCGCATCGACCGCGTGTTTCAGCCTTCCTTGACGCTTGACTGGTCAAAGGCTGGCAGACTGGAACTCTCCGCTGCGCAGACGGCACAGGTCGCCGAACTCGCCCCCATCCTCGAAGGCAAGCCAGACGTCACCAAGATCAACCGGATCGAGCTGGAGCGGCTGGCGCGCGAGTTCCGCACCCAGCGCATCATCTTCGAGACGGCACGCGACGTCTTTGACCAGATGAAGCACACGTGGCAGGGTAGCCGCGAAGTGCTGCTGGCGCAACTCGTTCGGATCGTCGAACGATTCATCGAATCCGACCGCATCACCATCACACCGCCGCTTTTCTACCAGGACGAGCTGCGCCGCCGCCTCATCATCACCCTTAACATGTCGCGAGTCGTGCAGCACGTCTGGGAGGCGGTGCGGCAGGAGAACACCGAGCGGCTCACCCCGGTCTTCGACCGCGATCACCCCATCCGATCAACTGGAGAGATGCGCACCTGGTACACGGGCAAGCCGTGCGAACGCACGCGCAGATCGCACATCAACGTCTGCGTGTACGACAGCACCTGGGAGGCATCCGATGCCTTCGTGCTCGACGACAGCGATGCCGTGAGCGCCTGGGTCAAGAACGACCACCTGGGCTTCGAAGTGCTGTACGTCTATCGCGGCGTCGTGCGGAAGTACCGGCCCGATTTTCTAGTGCGGCTCGCCAACGGCGACATGCTCGTTCTGGAAACGAAGGGGCAGGACACCGAGCAGGACCGAGTAAAGCGCCGCTATCTCGACGAATGGACCCAGGCGGTGAACGCTCACGGCGGCTTTGGCCAGTGGCGATGGGCGGTTGCACGACACCCTGGCGAGGTTCGGGACGTGCTCCTGCAGGGCGAGCACGCGAAAACGGGAGGCTAACAACCGGTTGCAGCGGACGGCGCTGCGCGCCGCCGCTGATGCTGAGCGTTAGGCCGCAAGTGATCGCATTCGCCCTGATAGCGTTGTTCATCCTCTTACTAATGCAGGTGCTCTTCCTCTTTCGCATCGCCGATGTCGTGCGGCGTCGCCTTCGCGCGTTCATTCCCGAACGTAGAGGTTTAACCCGCGAGCTTGTTTCGGGCTTGCTGTTCCTCGTAATGGCCCTTCTCGTTTTCGGCGCGTATTTGTTTGCCCCGGTGTATCTGGTAATGCTCGCGCTCGCATACGCACTTTCAATACCGCCAGCGGAGCTCGGGAGGTTCTTGCCTCTGTTTCTGGTGCTCAGCTTGGGTGCCTTGGGTGTCGGCGTGACGTTTTGGCCAAGATATTTCGCCTTTACCGGCCTAACAGCCGGCTCAACGCCGACGCGCCGCAAGCGGCGCGCGGGTTAGCCGGAACGTTAGGCCTCCCGGAGACGCATGAGATGGATCACCGAGGCTTTGTGAAGGATAAGGTTCGACGGAGCAATGGATGAAGGACGCGCAGAAGCCGGACCACGTCAGCCTTACCACGCTCATCGGTCGTCTCCGCGAAGGGCGCTACGTCATCCCGGACTTTCAGCGTGAGTTTGAGTGGAAGCCTTCGGACATCCGAGAGCTCATGCGCTCGATCTTCCTCGACTACTACATTGGGAGCCTGCTCCTCTGGAAGGGAAAGAGCGAGAGCTTCCACGCCCTAGCTTGCGAGCCGCTGTACGGCTTCAAGGGAAAGGGCGATCCAACCCATATCGTCCTCGACGGCCAGCAGCGGCTCACTGCGATGTACTACGCCTTCATGGCGCCCGACATTGCCGCGCCCGGCCGCCAGAACCGCTTCCTCTATTTCATCCGCGTGGACCAGTTCATGGAGGAGGCCTACGACCAGGCCTTCGACTACGACTGGACGCGGCGCGGCGTGAACCTGCTGGCCGACCGCACCGCCCAGTTCGAGGCGCACATGTTTCCGCTCGCGGTGGTGGGCCGGGGCGGCTGGGAGCTTCCCAACTGGGTCCAAGACTACGAGAAGCACTGGCGGCAGAAGGAGGCGGCCGCTCGCGAGGCCGGCGACGATAGCGAAGCCGCGCTTGCCGCCCGCCACGCCGAAAACGCACGCGCCTTTGGTGAGCACCTGAAGGCCATCACCGAGCAATACCAGATCGCATACATCGAGCTCGACCGCGACCTCGAGCTCGACAAGGTCTGCGACATCTTCACGCAGATCAACAGCCGCGGGATCCGCCTCGACGTCTTCGACCTAATGAACGCCCTCCTCAAGCCAAAGGGCCTCCAGCTCAAGCATTTGTGGCACGAGGCGTCCAAACGGCTCGACTTCGTCGAGTCCCATCGCATGAATGTATACATCCTCCAAGTGATGTCCATCTTGCGCCAGGCCTACTGCTCGCCCAAGTACCTTTACTACCTGCTCCCCGGGCAAGAGAAGAAGGTTCGCGAGCCGGACGGCTCGCTGCGCAAGGAGGTGCTCGTCGCTGACGTAACGGTCTTCAAGCGGCTCTGGCACCAGGCCGTCGAGGCTCTGGTGCGGACGATCGACCTGTTGCATCATCCCCAGGAGTTCGGTGCCATCTCCTCGCAGTACCTGCCGTACGTCTCGATCCTGCCGGCCTTCGCTGCGATCCAGGAGGCGGCCCGCGCCCTGCCACCGAACCGCCAGCTTGAGGCCCAGCGCAAGGTGCGACACTGGTACTGGGCGAGCGTCTTCACCAACCGCTATTCGGGCGCCGTCGAGTCCACAATCGCGCGGGACTACCTGGACCTTAAGGCCTGGTTCGAGGACGACGCAGCCGAACCCGCGCTCATTGAGGAGTTCAAGGCACGGTTCCGCAGCCTTGAGCTGCGACGCGAGACGCGGCGCGGCACCTCGGTTTACAACGGGGTCTTCAATCTTCTCGTGCTGCGCGGTGCCCGCGACTGGATGACCGGCAACGTGCCCCAGTATGGCGACCTCGACGACCACCACATCGTACCCAAGAGCTGGGCCGAGGAACGCCTACTCGATACCTCAATCGACACCATCCTGAACCGGACGCCGCTCACCGCGGACACCAACCGGAAGGTTATCGGCGACCGGCTGCCAAACAAGTACCTGCCTGAGCTCATTGCTGCGAGCGGAGAGACTACAGTACGTGCAACGCTGGAGTCGCACTTCATTTCGCCCGCCGCGTTCGAAATCCTGCTACGCTACCCGTTCACGGTCGATGACTTCGAGGCCTTCCTCGCCGAACGGCAACGGACCCTGCAGGAGGCCATCGAGGATCTCTTGGTGAAGGAGCGGCTTGACCTGCCGCCGCAACTCCGCGAGCTGGACACCCGGATCGAGGCGGTGGAACTGGCACTCCGAGCCCTGGTCGTCAAGGCTCTGGGCGGCGACGCAGGAAAGCTTCCACCTCACGTGCGCCAGAAGGTGGACGAGCGCTTCCAGACCGCGGCGAAAAAGAACCCGGCGCTCGACGCGAACCACTACGCCGCGCTCGCCGGCCGACTCGAGTACGCCGACCTGCGTGAGCTCCAGGATACGATCGGAAACAAGGCGCTATGGCCGCTCTTCGAGCCACTCTTTGCAACCAAGGAAACGCTCGCCAAGCGCTTCGACCAGCTCGCCGAGCTGCGGAACGGCATCCGCCACAGCCGCACCGTGGACGAGGTCACCCGCAAGGAGGGCGAGGCCGCGCTTGTGTGGTTCGGTCAGGTGCTCGGGTTATGAAGTGCGATTGGAGAGTGACCCAAGATGGGAGGCCTAACAAGCCGATGAAGCTGCCGGTCGCCTTCGGCGCCCGCAGCTTATCGGCAGTGCGTTAGGCTCCACGAGGCGGATGGAAATGAGCGCGGACGACGATTATGTTCGCATCGCCAAAAATGCCTTTCGTGACATCCAGTGCCGGTTCCCAGGGCTCCAGTTCGTTGAAAACCCTTCGGTGCCCGTGGAGTTGAATGTAGATGTTCCAGTTCAGGCCGGAGTCGCGTACCCAATCAACCTAAACCTGCAGAACCGCGATGAGCTTCATTTCAACGTCGGGCACTTCTGGCTGGCGTGGTTTCCTTGCTCCAACGAAAAGAGGGTGTCCGAGTTTATCGATGCCGTCACTGGTTTCCTCGCCGGCCGGCACAGGATCTTGGAGCACTATCGCGGCCGAAGGTGTGTCAAGGCGGAGTTGCAGAGGGAGGAGTCGGATGGCAAGTGGAGCACCTTCGGCACCAGCAGTCATCTTTCGCTTCCTTTGCCGTGGCGCAAAAAGTACAGAGTCTTAATCAAACGGCCTCAGGCTATACAAGACATAGACAAGCCTAACAACGGGGTGGACCGACGCGCTAACGCGCGCAGCTCAACTCCGCAGCGTAGGGCGGCAAAACCCAGGAGTGAAATGGTATGTCAGGCAGGAAATCGAAGAATCTATCGCGGCGAGGGTTTCTCAAATTGACTGGTGTGGCAGTAGCTAGACTGGGATTATCCGCCTGTGCACTTTCGTTGCCGTTGACCCCAACGCCTGCGTCCACTGCGCCGGCGACCGGATCCGATAAGCCTGATACCAGAGACCTCATCCATCTGGTGTGTTATCCAGAAATTGAAGACTTTGATCTGTTGGCGCGACTAGGTATCAACACGGTACTGGTGGAGCTCGACACTAATGGAGATGACTGGCGAGCGACCTATGAGGCAGCAGTGCGTCACAGACTTCGAGTCGTCCCGCTGATTTGGGACCAAGATGCTGGACAATCAATCTGGCGATGGGACGAAGAGAGAAATGAATGGCAGTTAGATCGAAACCGTTATCCAGAGTCGATTGGGGCTGCCTTTCTCGGATTTTTGAAGGACCATCCTGCCTATTTCGCGCAGACGTTCGCCATCTACTCGTTCCATGAACCGCTCTGGCAGCCCGAGAAAACCGGTCCGGAACGTCTGAAGGCTTTTTATCGTCAGATCACTGAAGAAATCTTCCCCGGCGGGAGTGTCCGCGTCTACGGTGAAGATATCACCATGGGATGGGAAGAGTCAGACGAATGTCTCACAGGAGTACTCGACTACGAAAATCACAACGTGTATCCCTTTGTAAACACCCCCCAAGGTCGTTACCGTCCTTTTAATGTGATCGGCAACTACTACGACCCGCCAACCGATGACCGCATGGCAACGATTCAAGCGGAACTTGCCTGCCTTGATGAGCGGATTCGCCGATATGCCTCTGCTCCTCCGGCTAGGACTGGCCGAAGACCAGAGCCCATCGTTCTGATACAGACCTTTGTGGATAGTGAATATACCGATCTCTGGAATCGAATGCCCTCAGCAAAGGAAATGAAAAAGTTTGCTTCAGCGTTTCTCCACAAACGCAAAGATCAACTGAAGGGTCTGGGCTGGTATTGCTACCGGCAAGCTGCTGACAACTACTTGGCTTGGCTTCACAAAGACCGCTTCGATGACTCGAATGCCGATCGCTGGAAAGCGCTGCGTACAGTCTCCAAGCGATTCTTTTTCCGCCATCGACTATTTTTGCCGCTTCTACGGTAAATTGTTTGTAACCGTTCACGGGGTAGCCTTTTTACTGGTGATATGTTCGGATGTGATGAAATGAATTTTTCACGACCGCCGGGTTTGGCATGCTTTCTTCCTTGTACCTTTGCGCGATTTGTGCTATACGCTGGTTCATGGAACAGAGGCCCGATGGCGAAACCAGCGTGCTGCAGGATCCCGAGGCATACCCCTGCGGTCTGATCACCAAGGATGGAGTGCCGGCTTTTTCCGAGGCGGATTGGCAGCTGACGCCCAAGGCTGTGCGCCTCTTTGTGCTGAGACTGGCCGCCCTTGGGGTGGAGCTCGAGCAGCTCAGAGGGGAGGTGGAGCGA